>Ga0182030_10004830_pt1 | contig 28790 bp, 29 predicted proteins | sample 812S3MmetaG_FD_121299 | JGI IMG/M metagenome (GOLD analysis project Ga0182030, IMG submission 121299) | Permafrost microbial communities from Stordalen Mire, Sweden - 812S3M metaG (Illumina Assembly) | ecosystem: Environmental > Terrestrial > Soil > Wetlands > Permafrost | place: Sweden...
CGGTAGCCGGCGGCCAGCGTTTCGCGGTCGCCGTAAATTTGCCATGCCAGCCAGGGCAACTGGAACGCGGTGCTGCCCCACTCGGGCGAATCGCGGAAGCCGCCGCCGAAGACGACGTACTCGGGCGCGATGTCGGGCACGAGGCCATCAATGGTTTGCGCCTCGCGCATGTCGCGCACGATTTTGGGCAGATAGCTGCGCAGATCCCAGTCGTAGAGCAACGCCGGACCCATCAGGTGGAACTGCTCGAGCCAGCCGAGTTTCTCGCGATGCGGGCAATCGGTGAGCGAGTGCTGTAAGTTGCTGCGCACGGCGGCGTCGATGAGCGCGTGGATCTTGTTGAGGCGGTCGTTGGAACAGGAGAACTCGCCGGTGCGGCGGGCATCGAGGTGGATAAACTGGCCCTCGAGGGAACGCAGTGCGGCGGCGCCTTCCACCTGCACGTAGCGAAAACCGTAGTAGGAAAAACGCGGCGACCAGGTCTCCTCGCCGCCGCCGCGCAGGGTGTAGTTATAGGACACCGGACCGCCGGAGGAACGTTGCGAAACGAGGCCTTCGGAGTCGAGCAGTTCGCCCGGCGTCATCTTGATCTCGGCGCCGGCGGGGCCCGATGCGGTGATGCGCGGCCACCCGGCAAAATTCTGGCCCAGGTCGTAGACCGCCACTCCGGGCTTCGGCTGCGTGACCTTCACGGGGCGAAAGGTCTGCTGCACGCGGATGGGCGGGCTGGCCTGGGCGCGCAGTTCGCCACCGGGCGCGTCCACGCCGGAGGCGCGGCGCCAGGCGGAATCGTCGAAGCCCGCGCGGTCCCATCCGGCAGGCTCGCGGCGCGCATCGTAATCTTCGCCGCCGTAGATGCAGGAAAAAGTGATGGGGCCGTCGGTGACGCGCCAGGTGCCGTCGGTTGCCACATCGGCGACGGCGCCGTCCGCGTATTCCAAATGGAGGTGGACGCGCACGCGGGGCTCGCCGAAAGAGCCGGTGAACTTGGTGTAGCGGCCGCCGGCGACGTTATAGAAGCCGTTGCCAAGCAGCACGCCGATGGCATTGGCGCCGTTGGCGAGCAGTGCGGTGACATCGAAGCTCTCGTAGTAGACGGTGGCGCGGAAGTTGCTCCAGGCGGGAGCGAGCACGTGGTCGCCCACTTTCTGTCCGTTGATACGCAGTTCGTGGAAGCCCACGCCGGCGACGAGCGCGATGGCGCGCCGCAGCGGTTTGGCGATCGCAAATTCCTTGCGGAAGATGGGCAGCGGGCCGGATCGCAGCGTGTGATCGGGATGGGAGATCCAGCCGCCCTTCCAGCCGCCGGCGCCGGCGGGCACCTGGGTCCACTCGGCGGCGTCGCTCCACGGCGAAGCCTCGCCCGCGGCGTTCCACACGCGGACGCGCCACCAGTAGCGGCGGAAGTCTTCCAGTTTGGGACCGGAATAGGCAATCCAAGAAGTCTCGGGCGAAGGGATGCGGCCGGAGTCCCACAGACCGGCAGCATCGGGCGAAGCGCCGGCTTGGATCTGGTAGGCGCCCTGTTCTTCGGCGCGCAGCTTCCAGGAAAGGCGCGGCCGAGGGACGTCGATGCCCACGGGGTTACGGCGGGCTTCGCACTCCAGTTCGTAGGGCGGGAGGACCGCTGCCGAGGCCGCGGCACAGGCGAGAGCGGCAAGCGCGATGGAGTATCTCACAATCGCCAGCTTAGTACAAAGTGCGGAAGGGCTGTAGCCTGCCTCGCACACTATGATGCCTAAGCCACGGAACGTAAGAGCGCCGCGCATGAGTTTTCAGCGCGTTGGGAATTGGCCGTCAAGCTGCAACCTACCTGGGCATGTACGCATCGCCCGCCCGATCCACACTGTTATCCGGCGCGCTGCACGTCGCCGCCATCGCCCTGATTCTCTTCGCCACTCGCGTCAAGCCTCCGTTGGTGAAGGTAACCGGCCACATCACCCTCATCACGCCGCTCGACTTACTAAGATACGAAGTCACCATACCCCAACGCGCCGATGCCGGGGGTGGTGGCGGCATGCGCGCCAAGACCGCGGCCAGCCTCGGCAATCTGCCTGCGCGGGCGCTCAAGCAGTTCCTCGCGCCGATGGTGAAATCCGAAAACCCCAACCCGATTCTGACCATCGAGCCCACCATCATCGCCAACCCCGAGATCGCCGTCCCACAACTCAATCTGGCGCAGTTCGGCGACCCGCACGGCGTCATCGGACCGCCGTCCGCCGGAAGCGGTAAAGGCGGCGGTATCGGCGATGGCGATGGCACCGGCGTGGGCTCGGGCGAAGGTCCCGGCGCCGGACCGGGACGCGATGGCGGAATCGCCTCCGGGCGAGCCGGCTTTCAGGGATCGCTGACCGAACCGGTCCTGTTGTGGAAGGAGGAGCCCGAGTACAGCGAGGAAGCGCGCAAAGCCAGGATTCAGGGCGTGGTCCTGGTGCGCGCGATGATCGACGCGCGCGGCCAGGTGCAGAACGCCGTTGTGTCGCAGGGTTTGGGATTGGGCCTGGACGAGCGCGCCCTCGCCGCCGTGCGCAAATGGAAGTTCCGCGCGGGCATGCGCAACGGCCGGCCCGTGCCCACACAGGCGCTAATTCAGTTGACGTTCCGCTTGCTCTGAGGGCGCACCGCCACCAGCGACTTGGTCCACCCACACACGCGTTCGCGAATCACCCGGGCGTCCGGGAACAGGGCCGCCAACTCGCGGGCGCTCAAGAGGCGCACGTCGTCCAGATAGTGAGTGAGGTAGAACGCGCGCCGGTCGGCCGCCGGGCGCACGAGCATGCTCCAGACGGTGAAGCGCGGGACGATCCAGCGCTGGAACGGCTTGGGCAGCCAGTGCACCAGCGGGGTCAGCAGATGCTGTTCGACGGGGAACCAGCGATTCGGCGTCTGCACCCAGTAGGCGCGGCCCACGCGGGCCACTTCGCCGGCGAACGCCCGCTGGCTTGCGGCATCACCAACGTGTTCGATCACGGAATTGCTGAACACCACGTCGAACGCGCCATCGCGGAAGGGCAGCGCGCGGCCATCGCCGGCCACCCACCACGAGGCGCCCGCCAACTCCGCTTTGGTGCGCGGCGTATTCAAGAGGGTGACGTGGGGGCGCTGCGCCAGCATGTCCCACGTCTCCGGCGTGCCGCCCACGTCGAGCACGCGCGTGCCGGCCGTGATGTGCAACTCGCGCGCGAAGCGGCGCATGCGGCGTTTTCGGAACCACGTGTTCCAGCCCACGGAAGAATGGTAGCAGGGAAGATGTGGATGCAACGCGGAGGCGCAGAGAACGCAGAGAAAGCGTAGCGAAGACGGGGCGTGAGAGAATATCGGGAATGTCCAAATTCCTGATGCTCTTTTCGCTCGCGTTCGCCTGCCTGGGCGCCGACCTTATGCCTCCCGACGCGGACCAGCGCCTGGCGCGCGAAATCTACAAGGAAATGATCGAGAGCCAGTCCGGGTTTACTACCGGCGCGACCACGCCGATCGCGGAGGCGGTGGCGGCGCGGTTGAAGGCGGCTGGCTTTCCCGCGGCGGATATCTTTGTAGGCGGCGCAATTCCGCGGAAGGCCAACGTGGTGGTGCGCTATCACGGCGCCGGCGCGCGCAAACCCGTGCTGCTGGTGGCCCACATCGACGTGGTGGAAGCCTTGCGCGCGGACTGGACGGTCGATCCGTTTACGCTGCTCGAAAAGGATGGCTATTTCTACGGGCGCGGCACCATGGACGACAAGGCGCAGGCGGCGGTGTGGATCGCCAACCTGATTCGCTATCGCCGCGAAGGCTTCCGGCCGGATCGCGACCTGATCGTGGCGCTGACTGCCGACGAAGAAGGCGGCGGCCCGTACAACGGCGTGGATTGGCTGCTCAAGAACCGGCGCGAGTCGATCGACGCCGAGTACGCGCTCAACGAGGGCGGGCGCGGCGAGTTGGTGGACGGCAAGCGTGTATCCAACGACGTGTCGCTGAGCGAGAAAACGTACGCGGATTTCCGGCTGGAAGTGCGCAACAAAGGCGGCCACAGCGCGCGGCCCGTGCCCGATAACGCGATCTACCACCTGGCGGGCGCGCTCTACCGGCTGTCGTCGTTTACGTTCCCCTTCCACCTGAATGAAGTGACGCGGGCGTATTTCCAGGCCATGGCGAAGATCGAGAAAGGCCCGCTGGCGGCGGATCTGGCCAAGGTTGCGGAGGGATCGGAAGAGGCGATGCGCCGGGTTTCCGCGGCATCGGCGCCGATGAACGCGATGATGCGAACCACCTGCGTGGCGACGCAACTCGAGGGCGGCCACGCCACCAACGCCCTGCCCCAACTGGCGGCGGCGAATGTGAACTGCCGCGTGCTGCCGGAAGATTCCGTGGAGGATGTCCTGGCGCAACTCAAAAAAGTGGTGGCCGACGATCAGGTGGCTGTCACCATCAAGACCAACGAGGGCCGCAGTCCGGCATCGCCCCTGCGCCCCGATGTCCTCAAGGCGATCGCGCGTATCGGCGACACCATGTGGCCGGGTGTAGTGACACTGCCGACGATGGCGGTGGGCGGATCTGACGGGCGCTACCTGCGGGTGGCGGGAATCCCGACCTATGGCGTGCAAGGTTTCTTCGTGGATCGCGACGACGTGCGCGCGCACGGGCGCGACGAGCGCATGCCGGTGCGGTCTTTCTACGAAGGGCAGACGTTTCTGTACGAACTGGTGAAGGCGCTGTCGAAGGGCGCAGATTAGCAGGCGAACTTTACGCGCCGGGCCGTCATTCCACCAAGCGGTTGGCAGGCGGACCCAGAGGGTACCCCGCCTGCCCCACCATGCGCCGGGCCGTCATTCCACCACTTCCAGCGCGATGCCCATCAACTCCGCCACCTTGGCCACGGCCGCCCGCCGGTGCCCCACGCCGAGCGCGAAGTGATGCGTGGGAGCGTGGCTGCACCACCGGTTGATGAATTCACCCGGCGGCAGCGCGAACCGCACCCGCGAATTGGTATTGCCGATTTTGAGCAGCGGACCGGCGATCGATTCGCCCTCCGCCGCCAGCAGTTTCAGCCTGCCTTCCGCGGTCTGCGTCAGGGCCAGTAGCGTGACCGGTCCGGTCTTCACGCGGCACTCCACGCTCACGCCGCGGCCGCGCTTGCCGTGATACAGCCCGAGAGAGCGCAGCACCGGCCGGCCGTCGGCGATGGCCAGATGCATGGGTCCGTCGTGGCCCATGAGGACGAACCGCTCGGTGAAATCCATGGCATAAAACTCGGTGTACGATCCGCCGGCGCCCATGCGATCGAGCAGGGTCATGGCGACGCAGGTTTTCAGATCGCCTTCGCCCGAGGCCGCCACGCCGCGCGCGGTGAGCAGCGAATTGCCCAGAATCAGCCCCGCGCTCAGCCGCTCATAGCGGTTGCCGGCGAGCCCGCGATAGTAATACGTCAGGCCATTCAGGCGGAAGCGCTCCACCAGCCGGTCCAGCCCGGCGGCCACTTGCGCGGCCCACGCGAGGTCGTCGGCCGGGACGTCCTCCATGTCGAAGATGCGGCGCGCCACGGCGATCTTCTCTTCCACTTCGCCCGCGGAGGCTTGCTCCACGCACTCGTCCAGGTCGCACATTTCGAGCACTTCCACGTGCACCCCGGCCTGCGCCGAAACACTGGTGAAATCGCTGTACATGTCGAGCATTCCCGGATAGGTGTGCCCCAGAAAGCCGATGCGGCTGCCGCGCAGCGCGCGCGCCACACCGGCGGCGCGGCACCAATCGGCGATCTCGCCCCAGGCCGCCGCGTCCTCGTGGAGCATTCCCGAGACCACGCGAAAGCGCACGCCGGCGCGCGCAAACGCGTTGGCGATCTCGGGCGCGCAGCAGACCGAACAGTTGGCCAGCCACTCGCCGGTATCGGTGTGTTCGTAATCCAGCGCCGCGCAGGGTTGCAGATTCAGCACCAGCACCGGCACCTTGGCGCGCTGCACCACCGGCAGCACCTGCGAGGATGTGGCGTAGGTGCCGATGTAGCAGAGAATCAAGTCGAGGCCGGCGCGGGCGAAGAGGTTGCCCGCCTCCACCGCCGCCGGAGCCGTGTCCACCAGTCCCGCGGAAACCACCTCCACGCCGAAGGCCGCCACTTGGGTCTCCACCAAGCGCTGGTAGCCTTCGAGGCGTTGTTTGAGTCCCGGGAACTGCTCCCAGTAAGCGTGCAGTCCGATGCCGAAGACCCCGACGCGCCCTTGATTCACGGTTTCACTCATGTGGGACAGGCCTCCTGGCCTGTCGTTCTTGCAAGACAGGCCAGAGGCCTGTCTTACTTCAATTCCGGCGGCACTTTGAGGAACTCGGCCGGAGCCAGCGCCCGATTCGTCATGCGCGCCTCCAGCACCGCGCCCTTGAAGTAATCGCGGCGATTGATCCGCGTGCCCACCGAGGTCCGCCCCGCGCCTTGAGGCGCCAGACGCACCTCCGCCGCGCCCTGCAGCACGCCATCGACGTAGTTGCGGTACTCCCGCCCGTCATACACGGCCGCCGCGTGATGCCACACCCCCAGCGAATGCAATTTCTCGCGATCCAGCAGGGTTTTCGATCCCGTGCTCGACATGTCGAAACTGTCCAGGGCCCACTTGCCCTCGATCACGCGGATCTCGAAGAGCATCCGCATCTCCGTGCCGTTCTCCTGGAAGTGGAAGAAGCGCTGCTCCGCCGCGCCGCCCACGTCCGGCCGGAAGATCACTTCCCAGGTGAACGTCTCCGCGCCCGCCAGCGGATGCACGTCCAGAAACAGCGCGTCGTCCACGCCGCCGAACTCCACCGCTTTGCCGGCCGGCGTCGAGATCACCCGCGGATGTCCCTCCACCGTCACCGCATGCCCGCCGATCTGGGTAATGCTGTCGAACTTCCACACGTTGCTCCTCCTGTCCGCGCACCACAGCACGGCCGCCGCGGTGATTCCGATGACTACTGCGCGTTTCACCGGTAGCTCTTGTCGTCCACGTGGCTCAGGTCGGCGCCGTCCTTCAGCACGCCGATGGTCACGCAGGCGAACGTGAATACCGTGGTCCCGGGCTCCAGGTGCCCGCCGAACGCCTTCTCCGGAGTGGCCAGCATGATGTGCGGGTGGATGATGCCGTTGGCGATGAAGCCGCTCATGCCGACGATGTCGGCCGGCCCGGTGGGATTGGTGACGTACATGTTCTTCGAAGGGAAGGTGCGATTGCTCACCTGGTGTACCTGGTATCCCCGCACACTCCCCATGCCGGACAGGATGATGGCGTTGGCGATTTTCTCCTGCTTGACCATCTTTTTCAGGCCGGCCAGCAGGTCGGTATCGAACTTGAAACGCAGCACCACCACGCGATCGAACTGCGTGGGGATGGCAAAGACATCCGGCACCTTGTCGCTCAAGCCCTTCTTATCGTCCGCCGGATTGGGCGCGGCGTTGGTGATCTCGCGGCGGCTTTCCTGGGCGGCAAGCGCCAGCGCACAGGCCAGAATCAACAGCATTCGCTTCATTTCTTCCTCCCCATTTCAACGCCTTTCGTGGATACAAAATACTTGGCGAGCATGTAAGGGTTCTCCCATGCCGGCATCGCCTTGGGCGACTTCACGTACTCGAAAAAGTGGTTCGCGACCTGCCCGAAATGCGCCTCGTGCCCCACGCGGAATTTCTCCGGCACCACCAGGCGGATGTCCGCCCCGCTCTTCGCCGCGGCCAGCCCCGGCCAGCGTGTCTGCAATGCGGCCACGCGCTTCTCTACCGCCGCCGCCACGTCGGCGTTCGCTCCGGCGATGTAGACTTCGGGGACGAAGTGCTCGGCGGCGCCCTGGCGGATCTCCACGCGCGATCTGGTGCCGCGGAAACTCACCTCGTACACGTCGCCGCCCGGCCCAGAGGGCGCCCCGGAAGCTTCCCAATTCCACCGAACCTCCGCTTCCACGTGGACGCCGCGCAGCGTGTACGCCACCGAATTGTTGCAGTAGTAGTCCAGCACGCCGCCGTGTACGTCGGGCGCCAGCGCCGCCGGAAAATCGGCGTCGCCGGTGACCCGCGTGAACTGCTCCCTGGTCAGTTTGAGCGGCCAGCGGCGCCCCCCGAGCACCTCGATGTCCTTACGGTAATCCAACGCCTGGCCGGGAAACGCCGTCCACTGCACCAGGTCCACCACGTGCGTGCCCACGTCCGCCATCCCCTCGCCGTATTCGCCGATATCGAAGAACCACGGCGGGCGCCGCAGCGGAGTTCCGGCCACCACCTTCATCACTTGATGGATGCTGCGCGCGCGCACCGCCGGCGCTGGCGCGCTGCCCTTTTCCAGGGTGCCGAACACTTCGCGGTCGTTGACGAGTTCGCGCTGCAACTCGCTGGTTACCTCGTAGCGCTCGGTCATGATGTCGTAGGCCGCCAGGTTCTGGCGTTGCGCCAGCGCCAGCGCTTCTTCCAGCTTCGGCATATCGGCCGATGCGATGATCCACGGCTTGTCGGCGAGCACGTTCAACCCCGCCCGCAGAGCGGCCAGAATGCGATCGATCTTGCCGCGATTCCGGCCCGTGAATACCACGATGTTGCCGGCTTTCCCGCGCAGCATTTCCGCCATCGGGTCGTTGCTGGTGTGAATATCCAGGGTCCAATGCGTCGGATTATCGGGCCGCGAGTTGAACAGCGAGATGCGGTTGAGGTAATCCAGCAGTTCGGGTCCCAACGGAGCATAAACGGTGACGCGCGGGTCCACCCCCGGGTACATCTCTTTCTGCAGGAGCGTGGCGTGAAAGTGCCCCGGATCGACGACGATCAGTTTGGATTGCATATTATTGGTCTGGGCGGTGAGCGTTGCCGCCAGCAATAGAATCGCCGTGCCAAGGAGAGCGCAGGCGAAACCGCCCGCGCCACTGGGGTGTTGTTTATTTTTCGGGTTCATCGTAGTGGCGCAGCCGGCGTATCCAGATATTCCGATAGCGTACTGGATTGTGGTGGTCCTGCAGGGCCAGCGGCTCTTCCGCCCCGTGCGCCACGTAAGTTGCCACCTTGCGGTATACCATGGGGCCCATCATCTCCTTGCGATTGTGCATCAGCACGTTGTTCATGAACACCGTAACGTAGGCCGGCCTGGTGAGCTTTTCGCCTTCGAAGCCGGGCGCTTCGAACACGATGTCGTACGTCTGCCACTGGCCGGTGGGACGCGCCGGGTTGGCCAGCGGCGGCCACTGTCCGTAGATCGCCCCCGCCTGCCCGTCGGCGTAGGTGGGATTGTGGAAGGCGTCCAACACCTGGATCTCGTAGCGGCTCATGATGAGGATGCCGCTGTTGCCGCGCGCCTGGCTGGTGCCCTTGATATCCGCCGGCTCGCTCCACTCCACGTGCAGTTGGATATCGCCGAACTTGTCGCGCGTCAGCAGGTCGCCGTTGCCGGCGCACTCGAAGTATCCGTCCTTGACCGGCCAGGTTGGATCGATGAGTTTGCCCGCGTTGGCCCCGCGGCCCATCTGCGCCCACTTCGACAGATCCTTGCCGTCGAACAGCACGATGGCGTCGGAGGGCGCGGCATACGGCGTCGCGCCCGGTGTCACCACCGGCGGGTGCGGGCGGTCCGGATCGTGCACGTGCCATTTCATCCCCGGCAGGATGGGTGTATCGGTGAAACCCAGGTCGCCGGGTTTCGATTGTTGCTGTTGTGCGGCCGCGGTCCAAAGGAGCAGAGCGCCGGCGGCGGTTCCAAGTGCGATGCGAATTGCAGTTCGTAAAATCATGGCGTGACGGTTACCAGCATAATGGGACGCGCATCTCCCCGCAACGGCGGTATGGTAAAGCTTATGTCCCGAACCCGCACCGTGGGGCCCTCGCTGGCCGCGCTGAGCGCCTTTTATTCCACCTTCGGCCACGCCCCGGAAACGTGGGACAACCCGCAAATCCAGAAGATGTACTTCGAAGCGACGCGTTGGGCACTCCGCCTGACCGGCGACGATGTGGCCCCCGGAAATGCCACATCGCGCCAGTAGGCTGCAATAATCGGAATGGACAGGAGCAAAATCATGTGGAGGGTGCCCGAGACCCTGAAGGAAATCGCGGAGGCCGGAGACGACCGCATTGTCCTGGAACTCATCGACTCCTTTCAGCGCGACACCGCCCGCCGGCTGGAACGCCTGCACGAAGCTCTGGCCCGGTTCGACCCCGACACGGTCAAGGCGGAGGCCCATTCGGTGCGCGGCGCCGCCCGGCAGATGGGCGGGGAGGCGTTGGCCGAGTTGTGCCGGAGCGTCGAAGCCGCCGCGCCCGGGATGAACTGGCCTGAATTGGAGCGCCGTTTGAATCAGGTGGAGTTGGGCTTCGCCGAACTGCGCTTCGCCATGTCCGAATACGCCGATGCCCAGGAGCGCGCCGGCTAAACAAAAAGGACAGGCCGGGAGGCCTGTCCTACGTATTACCCTGTCCAAGCCCAGCGAACGATCTCGGAGAGCTTCGGCGGCTGTCCCTGCATCAAAATGCCGACGCGGAAAATGCGCGCGGCGGCCCACGTTCCACCGACCGTCCACACCAGGACACCGGCCACTCCCACCCACGGCTGCCATGCCGGAACTCCCACCGGCATGGCCTGGCGCAGCAGCATGAGCACCGGGGTGAAGGGCGGGAACAGGCTCATCACCGTGGCCATGGCGCTGTTGGGCGCCGTCATCACCGGCATCATCACGAAGAAGGGAATCATGACCGGAGCCACCAGCACCACCGCCAGATTCTGCGCGTCCTGGGGGCTGTTGCAGGCGGCGCCCAAGGCGGCCGCGAAGCTGCTCAGCATGATCACGTCAGCCACCAGGTAGACGAAGAACCAAGGCAGCAGGTGGAGCGGAACCGAGCCGATCATCGCCATCCCCTGCAGCACCAGCAGCGCGCCGAAGATGTAAAACGCCGAGCTGGTGAGCGAACGGCCGAGCGCGGCCAGCACGCGCGCCGCCATCAGTTCCAGCGGCGTGGCCAGACCGAGCAGCATTTCGAAGATGCGCTGGTTCTTGTCCTCGGTGACCGAGGAGAGCATGGGCGCGGTGCCCACCATGACGATCATGGTGAGCAGCATCACCATGCCGAAGGGCGCGGCGAAATCGGCGATCTCGTCCTTTTTTTTCGCCTGTTGCAGCGCGCCGGTCCTGGCATCGCGCGCCAGCAGGCTCAGCGCATCGATGTTCACCGGGGTCAGCAAATCCTCGAAATTGCCGCTCTGCACGCCCAGTTGCGCCAGTTGCACGCCGCGCACGGCGCGGTTGAGCGGATCGCGCAGCCAGGTGCGCGTGGCATCGATGCCGCCCGCGTTGGTGTAGTAGCCCACGGTGCGCGCCTCGGGCCTGGTCTCGCCGCCGGGGTGAAGCGCTTGCGGCCAGATCTCCAGGAAGGCGAAGAGTTCGCGGTTGCGGACGCGGTTGGAGAGGGCCAGCCGCTGCTCTTCCGGATCGCCCGCCGACGGCGCCACCGCCTCCAGCACATAGAGCGCTGCCGTCTGCTCGTGCGTGACCTTATCGTAGGCCTCCCTGGTGTTCTTCTCCGCCGCCGCCCGCACCAGCAGCGGCGCTACCTGCCCCGTGCGGTCGAGCACCGCGATGCGCTTGTCGCGCAGGTCGGGCTTCTTCTTCATGACGGCGATTCCGAAGAAGCCTCCGCCGAACAGAAGCGGCGCCACTACCAGCCCGATAATGAAGGTCTTGGTGCGCACGCTTTCGACGTAGTCCCGCCTGGCCATCAGCAGAATCTTACGCAGCATATCGCGCGGCGTGTTAATCAACGCCCACCTCCTCCGCCGCCGGACCGGCGATGCGTACGAAAATGTCGTGCAGAGAAGGTTTGGCGACCGAGAAACTGGTGACCCGCGTCCGCTCCACCAGGGCGCGCAGCACCTCGTGCGGGTCGCAGCCGACCGTCATGCGCAACTCCTGCACCTGGCCGAGATCGCGCACCTTTTCCACGCCCGGCAGGTCCTCCAGCACCGCAGGTCCCCCGCACACCGCCACGCGGATCGTGTCATTGGAGTAGTCGTCCTGAATCGACGCCAGCGTGCCATCCAGGACCTTCCTGCCGCGGAAGATCATGCAGATGTGATCGCACAGGGTTTCCGCCACCGTCATATCGTGAGTGCTGAGGATGACCGTGGCGCCGCGCCGCCGCAGATCGAGGATGGCCTCGCGCAGCACATCGGCGCTCACCGGATCGAGCCCGGTGAAGGGTTCGTCGAGGATCAGCAGTTTAGGCTCGGGGACCACCGCGGCGATGAACTGGACGCGCTGGCTCATGCCTTTGCTCAGCGTATCGACGCGCCGTTCGGCGCAGTGCGCCAGGTCGAGCCGCGCCAACCAGGCATGGACCTCGCGGTCCACCTTGCGGCCGGCGCGCAGTTCACCGAAGAACTCCAGCAAGGGGCGCACGCGCATCTTGCGGTAGAGTCCGCGTTCCTCGGGGAGGTATCCGATGAGGTGATTGCGCGCGCCGGATATCTCGTGCCCCAGCACGCGGATCTGCCCCCGGTCGGGATAGAAAATCTTGACGATCATGCGGATGGTGGTGGTCTTCCCGCTCCCGTTGGGACCGATGAAACCGAAGACGCTGCCTTCGGGAACGCCGAGCGAGAGGTCATCCACGGCGGTGACCTCGCCGAAAGTTTTAGTGACGCCGGAGATTTCCACGGCTGGCATAAGCGCAGTCCCAGATTGGCATAAGTCCGCCTCTCGCGCTACATTGAAGCTTCCGCATGGCGCCTACGGGGAAACCAATCGACTGCCTGCTGGTTGCCGACGATCTCACCGGCGCTTGCGACGCCGCCGTGCATTTCGCCGTCCGCGGTCTCCGTCCGGCCACCGTTGGGGTGGCACGCGGAACGAATGCCGCGGGCACACGCGTGCTTGCCCTCAGCACGGAGAGCCGCGATCTGCCGCCGGGGGAAATCCACCGCGCTCTGGCCGCCGTGGCGGCGGAGTTTCCACTCGATTCGGTGGCCCGCGTCTTCAAGAAGATCGATTCCACCTTGCGCGGCAACACGGGTCTGGAAATCGCCGCCGCCGTGGAATTGTTCCAATGCGATGCGGCCGTCGTCTGCCCGGCATTTCCCCGGATGAACCGCGTGGTGGAGGGTGGAATTCTGAGGGTGACGAGCGCGCCCGGGTTCGCTCCCATCGACGTGGCCGGCCTCCTGCAGCGTCAAGGCGGGCACGCCTACGTGCACACCGGGCCGGACGGCATTGCGGCGACGCTCTCGGCGGGCGCCCGCTTCGTGTCCGTGGATGCCGCCAACGATCTCGACCTGGAGCAGATTGCCGCGGCCATCTTGCCCATGGGCCGGCGCATTTTGTGGGCGGGTTCGGCGGGCCTGGCTTCGGCGGCGGCGCGACTCCTCGGCGAAGCGTGCGCCCCACGGCCGGGGCACGCACGCACAGGCGCCGCGCTGTTCTGCATTGGATCGGATCACGCCGTGACGCGTGCCCAGCAGGACGCACTGCTGGCCGAAAGACCCGCGGTGCTGCTCCATTCCCACGCCGCCACGCGGGAATCTGTCGCGGACGCGCTGTCCAGGGGTAAACACGTCGTGCTGCGGCTTCCGCGCGGTCTGGTTGCGGTGGAAGAGGTGCGCGAGCGGATCGCCGGCGTGCCGGCCGCGGCGTTGATCCTTTCCGGCGGAGACACGGCATCCCTGGTCTGCCGGGCCGGCGGCGTGCAAAGCATCGAGCTGTGTGATGAAATTGTGGCTGGAGTCCCGCGCGGCATCCTCCATGGCGGGGAATTCGACGGGCTCTGGGTCGCGACCAAGTCCGGCGGTTTCGGGCGTAGCGATACCCTGGTTCAAGTAGCGGATTATTTTGCATGCCCGAAGCGAACATAGAGAACCGGCCGACGATTGTTTTGACCATGGGCGACCCCGCCGGCGTCGGGCCCGAAGTCGTGCTGCAAGCGGTGGCCGACCCGGAGATCGCGCCGCTCGGGCGCTGGATCGTAGTGGGCGATGCCGCCGTGCTGGAAAAGGCCCAGCGGATTACGGGCATCGCGCTCCAGGCGGAACTGCGCGACCCGCGCGCGCTGGCTGGTATCGAGGAGTTTGCCTTCGGCCGGCTGGATGCGCGCTGCGGCGTGGCCGCCGTGGAGTACGTGCGCATCGCTACCCGGATGTGTCTCTCCGGCGAGGCCGAAGCCATGGTGACCGCGCCCTTGAACAAGGAAGCGGTGTCTCTCTCCGGACGCCCGTTCTCCGGACACACCGAGTTCATTGCGCAACTGTGCGGCGCCACCGAATCGCGCATGCTGCTGGCGAGCCCGCGGCTCTCCACCATCCACGTGACCACGCACGTGCCCTTGCGCACGGCGTGCGAGAGCAGCACACAGCGCATCCTGCGAACCATCGAACTGGGCAGCGACGCCATGAAGTTGCTGGGCTTCCCCGAGCCGCGCATCGCCGTCTGCGGCTTGAACCCGCACGCCGGCGAGCATGGCCTTTTCGGCGACGAAGACCAGCGCCTCATCCTGCCGGCCATCGAAGCGGCGCGCGCCAAGGGCATTCCGTGCAGCGGGCCGCACGCTCCGGACACCGTTTTTATGCAGGCGCTACGGGGCGCTTACGATCTGGTGGTCGCCATGTACCACGATCAGGGCCACATTCCGATGAAGCTGATCGATTTCGAAGGCACGGTGAACATCTCGCTCGGCATCCCGATCATCCGAACGAGCGTGGATCACGGCACGGCGTTCGACATCGCCGGAAAAAACCGGGCCGACGCACGGAGCATGAAGCAGGCCATGCGCGTGGCCGCCAAGATGGCTTCGACGCGCCGCGAACAGGTCTGATACCATGCTGGTTCTATGACTAGACGGGCTTTTCTTCCCGCGGCCGCGTCGGCGGTTGCGGCGGGTAACGCGGCGGCCGCCGATGCCGCCAAGAATGTGATTCTCGAACTGCGGCGCATCCAGTTGCGCAACGGCGCGGACAACCAGCGGCAACGGAATAACGATTTTCTGAAGCTGCAGGTGGCCGCGCTGGGGCGCGCCGGCGCCGGGCTGAGCGGTGTGTTCGCCAACACCATCGCGTCCGACGGTCCGTTCCTTCTGGTGCTGGCCAGCTACCCTTCGTTCTCCGCCGTGGAGCAAGTGCAGGCCGCTCTCGCCGCCGACACCGAATATCAAAAGGCGCTGGAGGCCTACAACGCACAACCGGGCCTCAACTACGAGCGCATGGAGAGCAGCCTGCTCCGCACTTTCGATGGCTTCCCGAACGTCATGCCGCCGCCCAACGATGGCAAACGCCCGGGCCGCCTGTTCGAGCTGCGCCAGTACGAATCCAACAACACCAGCACACTGAAGCGCAAGGTCAAGATGTTCAACGATGGCGAAATCGGCGCCTTCCAGCGCTCCGGCGCCCAGCCGGTGTTCTTCGCCGAGACCATCGTCGGGGCGCGGCAGCCCAACCTCACCTACATGCTCTCCTACGAGGACCTGGCCGGCCGCGATAAGGTCTGGAAGGCCTTCGGCGCCGATCCCGGTTGGCAGAAACTGCGCACCACGCCGGGCCTGTCGGATGCCGAGATCGTGTCCAACATCACCAACTATCTGGTGAGCCCGCTGGCTTTCTCGCAAATCCGCTGAAGGCGTCCGCTACGCAGGCTGTGGAATATCTCCATATTGACACCAACCGGTTTGCGGCGCAAACTGGTTGACGTGAAGGAAGAAGAATTAGAGATTCAGGACTACGTTTCCCGGCCCTGCCGGTATGTCAATATCGACGGGTCAAACGAGTTGACCTGGGGCGCCATGTGCTGCGGATTTTACTTCGTCGACTGGCTGCACGCCATCGTTTCCCCGGACTCGCTGTGGCATCGGCCCTGGGCGCAGGCGGTGTGCATGGTGGCCATGGTGGGGCTCATCTATCTCGCCGGCAAAGCGCTCAAGCGCTACGTAACTTATCCGCGCACCGGCTTCGTGGCCTACCCGGACACGGTAAAGCGCCGTATGGTGCCGGTTGTGGCCGCTGCCGTGGCGGCCGCGGCGACGTTCGTCATCGCCCTTGTGCTGCGCGGCGGCCACCTCCGCATGGAGACCATCTTGGGCGCCGTCAACTTCGTGTTTTACGCCGTGGCCGCGCAGCCGTTCCGCCCGTGGAAGTATGGTTTCCTGCTGCTCATCGCGGCGGGAACTTTCTGCGTTGCCGATGCTTACGCGCTGCTGTTTTTCGGGCTGGTATTCCTCGCTTCCGGCATGACCACCCTCACCCTCTACCTGCGGCAAACGCGGGCTGCGCAATGAACGCGGGCGTCCGCAACATCGGCGAGATCGATCGCGTAGTCCACGAACCCGGGCGCCTCATGATTGTGGCGCTGCTTTCCGCCGTGAAGCAGGCGGACTTCCTGTACCTGCAACACGAGACCGGCTTGAACAAGGGCACGTTGTCGAGCCACCTGGCGCGGTTGGAGGAGGCGGGTTACGTCGCCATCGAGAAGACGTTTCAAGGCAAGATACCGCGCACGCTGCTGCAGTTGACCGCCGCCGGACGCGCCGCGTTTGAGAAATACCGGCGCGATCTGAAGCGCGTGCTTTAGCGGTTCGGGCCGCTGCTACCGCGCCACGATCACGAGGCCGCGCGCGGCCGCATATTTGCGGATCTCGTCAGCCGCTTCGTTGACTCCGCCGCCGGGGCTCAACGCAAACTGCGTGCCCTTGGGAAACTGGCCGAGCTTCTCCTCGATGTCGGCCAGCGTATCGAAGGCGTAGTACTGCGCGACGGCTCCATGCAGGCCGCCGGTCTGGCTGACTTCCAGACGCAGAGGCTTTTGCCAGGCGGCGAGATCCTGCCGGGTTTCCTGCACGCAGCGTTCTGAAACGCACAGCGATTCGATGGTTCCGAGATCGGTGTCGGTGGCCAGCCAGTGCCTGCCGCGCGCGATGGCGTTGCGCAACTCCATTTCCAGGCCCACGCCCTCGCCGTTCCGCGCCAGGTCCGCCGCCTTGCCCTTCCAGTATTCGTGGAAGTAGCGGAAGGCGTCCCACAGCGGCCCAAGCGCTGCCGGCGAGCCGAACCTGCCGAGCGCTTGCGCCGCCGTCTTCTTCAAATTCACGGTGCGGTGCATGAGGTACGCCGTCATGTACTTTTCCAGCACCGGCCCCATGGCGATGCGCGGCGTGCGTTCGAAATACAGCGCCGTGCAGCGCGGCGGTTCCGCCTGCATGTCCCAGGGGTGGCTGTGGAAGACGCGGTCGGCGTACGCCGGGTCGACGCGCACGAAATACGCCATCAGTTCGGGCTGGCACGCGTCCTGCTGCGATTCGTAGATGGCCTTGACGCGCGGCAGAGCCTTGGGGCTGGCGTACTTCGCCAGGGCCGTCATGCCGAGGTTCACGTTCCAGCCGCCCGGCCGCTGCGCGGCGGCCAGAGATGCGATCAATTCGTCGTCGGTGATGTGCGCCGCGCCTGGCGGCAACATGGCGAGTTGCGACGCATCCAGCCAGGTCCGGTCCTTCCGCAGTTCCGCCAGGATTCGCGCCTGCGCCCGCGCGGGATCGATCTGATACAGGCTCGCCAGCGCCTCGTGCGGCGCTTCGTAATAGTCTCCGGGCTTCCACCGATCGAGCACCAATTCGAGCAGCGGAATCATGTCGCGCGAGCGCAGCGTGCCGGCATAGAAGGAGAGCAACTGCCGCTGCCACCGTCCGTCGAGAGTGGCGTAGGACTTGATGAATTCGCCCTTCAGTGCCGGAACCCATTCGGGGAGCGGATGCGCCTGCTGGGCGCGCTCCATGAGGGTCTGGAAGGCGATGGCCTTTTTCTCGCCCAGTTTCCCTGGCACGCTGGCGGCCAGAGCCGCACTCGCCTTGGCGATCACGGACTGCGTGTAGTCGCTCCATTGCTTCAAATCCTGCGGCTGGCCAGCATCGGGCGCGGGCAGGTGCGCCGTGGCACAGACGCGTCCCAAGTGGTCGAGGTAGTAGGAAGACACCGCCTGGCCGGGCGTCGGGATTGACGATTGCATCAACTCGCAGATCCGCGCCGGCTGGCGGCTGGCGAGCAAGCCTTCGAGCAGAGTGCCCTCTTCCAGGGGCAACAGATCCAGGGACGCCCGCCACGCTGCTGCAGTGTCCAGAAAGCGCAGTTGCCCGGCGGCCGCGCGCCGTGCCTCCCACGCCTCGGGGCCATTTGGCTCCGCGCCCTTCAAACTCGCCACGCTGGCGGCGGTCGCCTGAGCGACCCACTCGGGTGAGGCCGCCACCACCTCCAGGTCGATGGTGCCAGAGACCGCGTATTGCGCGGGATCCGCGTACCCATAGGTCGACCCCATGGGTCCGCGGTTGGTGAGCACCTGCTTGCGCGCCAACGCCGCCACCTGGTAGTGTCCGGGACCCAATGCGGGCAGGGATGCGTTCAAGGAAATCATCGGCGAGTTCGAAAACGGCGCGAACAAACCGCTGATTGCGACGCCACCGCCCCCAAAGGCGGACCGAAAACAAGGCGAAGCCACGGTCCCGCAAGCCGCGGCGGGGTCGAGCAGAAAGCCGTTAGGCGTCCACAACTCGGCAGGCGGTGGCTGGGCCGGTAGACTGCCCGAACCCGGGTAGTGCACTTCCGCGCGAATCAGTTCCCCCTGGCGATAGCTTCCCTCGCGGAGCAGGCGCATGGAGAACTCGACTCCCGGCGGGTTCTTGGCGCGCAATTCGCTCCACGGATCGGCGCTTTGCTGCGCGAGGGCAGCGGGAAGGCACAGGAGGCAAGCCAAGCCACAACGCATAAAGGGTTAGACACCGGCCTAACCCGGTGTGTTACTGGTGAAATGCCGCCCGGGAGGAGTTCCTTGCAGGCAGATCGAGAAGATTCAGCGCTGTCTCCAACTCGGGCTTCCGCTTTTCGACGGGGCCGTTGAAAAACGTGGCCGGCGGCAGCGCGTCTTTCCATTCAGCGCCCGGCGGATACAGCACCGCCAGATCCCAGAGGACGTTGTTGCGCAGGCAGCACGCCTGTTTCGGTTGCGGATCGCGGGCGTCGGCGGCCAGGCGGAGGGCCAGCAGGTGATGCGGGTCCCAATACTGGCGGGCGCGCGAGTCCTGGAGCCGCGCCCGTACGCCGCCCGACGGGCTCTGCCAGTCGGTAGGGAGCATGGGTTCCCAGACGGCGAAGACCTGGATCGGCGCGGACGGATGTTGCCGCAGAATCTGTTGCACCGCGGAAGACCCCCGCAGACAGGTAGGTCAAGTGGGCGAGAGCAGAACGATGAGGCGGGTGCGGTCCGCCGCGCGATTGAAATCGGCGCGCAGGGCGGCCAGATCCATGGCGGCCAGCGCGGGCTGCCCGAACGGAAGCCGCAGGTCGGCCAGGAGATTCGCCACGATTTGGGGCGCCGCCATCATCAAGGCGACGATGGCGGCGCAGGTCCAGAATATAGCCACGCTGGCGCGGCTGCGGCGTTGACACGACGGCCCGCGGCGATAGAGTTGCCAGACGCCGAACAGGATCAGGGCGCCGGATACCGCCATCAGATACGGACGAAGCGGCTCCAGCACGAGCGAGAGGCCCGCCGTTCCCGCGGCCGCGGCGATGCCCAAAGGAAGACAGCACGCCATGCACGAAAGAGCGCTGACCACCGCCGCGACGGGCGCGAGTTTCTCGCCGTGCCGCACGCTATTCCGTGGCCGCTCCCGCTGCCGAAACCTGGAAGGTGCCGACGAAGCTGCTGCGGCGGAAAGGCACGCTCCAGGTGGCGTCGAGGCCGTCGCCCTTATAGGAATTCTGCAGCGCGTAGGCGGGCATGGCATGCTCCAGTTTGGTCAGCGGCGGATAGTAGATGTCCTCGTTGCCGCAGATGTGGTCGGCTTCGGTCATGCCGCGGGTGGAGATTTCGGCCAGCGATCCGGCGGTGAGGCGGGCCGCGCCGCCGTGGATGTTGCCGTTCTCGATGGTAAGCTCGATGGGTGCCGACTTCACTTCGACCACGTTGGTGAGCAGGTCGGGCGTCTGGTTCCGGGCGAAAGCGACCAGCGCGTCGCGCTGTTCGGCGGTGGCGCGGCTATCCACGATAAGCACGGCGATGGCCGGGTTGATGGGACGATGAATATCGCCCAGTGTGAACTTGGAGCGGACCACGCCGACTACGCCGAGACCGGCGAGGTCGACGCCGTTCCAGGCTCCTTTGTTGATCTTCCAGCCGAAAACGGCTTCCTTGCCGTTGATTTCGACTTCACCGTTGGCGAAGCACGGGCCGGTGTAGACATCGGCGGTGCGCGCTTCCATATAGTTGCCGGACAGGCCGCTGGCCGGAAGGCTGGCGGCAAAAGAAATGGTAGTAGCCGCGCAAAGTACGGCGGCGGTGCAGAACAGTTTCATCCCAATGTTCCCTCTGGGACCAGTATAGCGCGCCGGAGGAGACAGGCGGGACAGGCCAGGAGGCCTGTCCTACAGTTGTTCGTAGCAGTGGCGGCCCGGACTGCACTCGAATTCGTCGACGACCTTGCCGTCGGGACCGAGACAATTCCAGGTGTGCTGGCACCAGAAGGAGCGGTCGTTGGAGTGCTGAATGGTGGGATCCCACTCGGCCTGGATGAACATGCCCTTCCAGCGCAGCTTTTCGCAGCGGTTGATGCTGACTTTGGTGAGACCTGGGCGTTCCATAATTATCCTTGCTGTGCTATGCCTTCTGTTTGACGGCCTCGAGCAGCGCGCGTTTGACCGCCACACGGGCCAGGGTGACTTTGTAAGCGTTCTGGCTGAGCGGCTGGGCGCTAGAGACGGCGGCTTTGCCGGCGGCTTCGGCGGTTTCGGCGGTGATGGCTTTGCCGGCGATGGCCTTGGCGGCTTCGGCCGAATCCCAGGGCTTGGGCGCAACGTATCCCATGACGACCTTGGCTGATGCCACTACGTTGCCGCGCATGTGGAGCACTACGCTGGCGGTGACGAGAGGCCAATCGAGCACCTCCCTCTGCCGGATTTCGTAGGTGGCGCTGCGCACCGCGCCCGGCGGGATGACGATCTCGGTGAGGATCTCATCGGGGCGCAGAGCGATCTCACGCGAGGTTTCGTTTTGCGGCACGACGAAGAAACTGGCCGCCGGGACTTCGCGGGGCCCTTTGGCGGATACCAGCTTGATTTTGGCGCCGAGAGCGACCAATGCGGGTCCGAGACTGGAAGCGCTGACGAAGTAAGCCGGACCGTCGCCGAAGATGGCGTGGTAAAGATTAGCGCCATCGGGAACCAGGCTCTTGCCATCTTTCATGGCGAGCAGGCCGAATCCCTGACGGTAGTACCAGCAGCGCGGGCGTTGGCAGAGATTGCCGCCCACGGTTGCCATGTGGCGGAGTTGCGGGCTGGGGATGGCCGCCGCGGCATCGGAGAGCGACTTGGCGGCGGCTTTGACGTCGGCGTTTTTGGCCAGTTCATCCAGGGTCACGAGAGCGCCGATGCGGATCCCGGCGTCGGTCTTCTGGATGCCTTCGAGTTCCTTGATGTTCTTGATGTTGACCACGCGTTTGGGCGTGTGAAGGTTTTCCTTCATGAGGGTGATGAGATCGGTGCCGCCGGCCAGCACGTCGGCGTCTCCCCACTTGGCGGAGAGCTGCGCCATGGCCTCTTGAATAGTTGCCGGATTGGCGTAAGCAAAGGACTGCATTAGGCGTTCCTCCCTTCGAGGGTATTGAGCACGTGCATGGGACTCATGGGGATATTAGGGACGCGGACGCCGATGGCATTGGCCACGGCGTTGCCGACGGCGGCGCAGATGCCGATGGCCGGCGGTTCGCCGAGCCCGATGACGCCGCGCTTATCGTTGATCTCGCGGATATCCAGGTGGACCACGATATCGCCGATGTCCTTGATGCCGGCGAGTTTGTAGAACTCCATATCGGGGTTCATCATGTGGCCGGTGGCGTCGTCCATGATGCGCTCTTCATACAGGGCGGTGGAGATGCCCATGATAACGGCGCCGTAAATCTGGCTGGTGGCCAGCCGCGGGTTGATGATGAGGCCGCAATCCTGCACGGCCACGTAGCGGTTGATTTTGACCATGCCGGTCTCGGTATCGACGCTGACGTCGGCCACCTGCACGCCGGCGGCGCCGCCGCTGTTGAGGCCCATGGGATTGCGCTGCTCGTTGGCGCCGGTCTCGCTGATCTTGCCGCCGGGACCGATTTTCTTGCAGGCCGAGAGCCAAGTCATGGTCTTCTTGGGGTCGGCCTTGACGCGGACGGTGCCGTCCACGGCTTCCAGGTCCTCGGGTTGCGCGCCCAGCGCCGGGGCGGCCGCTTCGAAAAGCTTGGCGAGGGCGTTGATGCCCGCTTTGCGGGTGGCCGAGGACGAGCCGCCGACGGTGGTGGAACCGCCCGAACTTCCGCCCGGGGGCAGGCTGTTATCGCCGATGGCGAGTTTGATCTGCCCCATCTGCAAGCCAAGGGTTTCGGCCGCCACCTGGGTCATGATGGTGCGCGTGCCCGTGCCCAGATCCTGGGTGCCCATTTCGAGCAGCACGCTTCCATCGGGATTGATGGTGATGCGGGCGGTGCAGGCGTGGCCGGCGCCCGCCCAGGCGTTAACGGCGAGGCCGAGGCCGCGGCGCACGGCGCCGGTTTGCGAGCCGCGCGGCTTCCAGAGCTTGCTCCACTCGGAGAGTTCGGCGGCCTTCTGAAGCTGGTAGCGATACTGTTCGGCGCGCGGCGTGTAGCCGGCGTTCTTATCGAAGACCACCATCGGGTCCATGCCGATCTTGGCGGCGAAGTCTTCGATGGCCGAGCAGGTGAGGAAGCTGGCCTGCTGGTTGTTGGGCGCGCGCCACGCCTGCGAGGGGCCGGCATTGACGGAGACGGACGTGTGGTTGAGGCGCGTGTTGGGGATGTTGGTGTAGACGTAGGGCAAGGGCGGTTGGCCGCCGCCCGCGAAACCGCCGCTCGCCCAGGTATCGGATTGCCAGGCGGTGATGGTGCCATCCTTCTTGCCGGCAATTTTGATTTTGCCGTAGGCGCTGGGACGGTTGCCGGCGATGAGCAGCTCGGTGGTGCGATCGAGGAAGATCTTGACCGGCTTGCCGTCCGCTTTCTGGGAGAGGCGGGCGCCGATTTCGGCCCACGCTCCGGGACTGAACTTGCTGCCGAAGCCGCCGCCGATGTAATCCATCTTGACCTTGATATTGGCGGCGGGAACTTTCAGGTTGGGCGCCAGGGTGCCCGCCCAACCGGTGACGAATTGGGTGGAAGGCCACGCCGCCACCTGATCGCCCTGCCACTGGATGACGCAGCCGTGGGGTTCCAGGCAGCAGTGGGTGACGACCGGGATGCCGTACGTGCCGTCGGAAACGGCCTCGGCATCATGGAAGGCTTTCTCGGGATCGCCGGTGACTTTCTCGCCGGCGGCCTTGCCGCGCGATCCGGCTTTGGCGAGGTCGGCTTCGTTGACGAAGTGGGGCAGCACTTCGTATTCGACTTTGATCTTGCGGATGGCTTCGTGCGCCACTTCCTCGGTGGTAGCGGCCACGGCGGCGACTTCCTGACCCTGCCACTGGAGTTCCTTGCCGGCCTCGGCGATAACGTGGACGGCTTTGACGCCGTTCGTCTTCTCCGCCGCGCTGGTATCGATGGAGGTGACGCGGGCATGGGCGTACGGGCAGGTGAGGTAGAACGCGTACAGCATGTCCTTGAACTTGAGGTCCGAGGTATACCTGGCGCGGCCGGCGGCTTTGACCGGGCCGTCGATGCGCTTGGGCGACTTGCCGATGATCTTGCGGGCATCCATCGGCGGCCAGCTATAGTCGGGTGTGTTAGCCATTTTTCGCTCCCTTCATATTCTTGGCGGCTTCGAGGACGGCCTGGCGGACGCCCATGTAGGTGCCGCAGCGGCAGAGGTTGCCGCCGAGACCGTTTTTCACGTCGTCCATGGTGGGGCTGGGGTGCTCGGCGAGGAAGCCCTTGGTGGCCATGACGAAGCCCGGGGTGCAGTATCCGCACTGTTGCGCGTCGTGGTTGACGAACGCGTTGGAGATGGGGTTGTTGACCGGGAGACCTTCGATGGTCTCGATGTTGCGGCCTTGCGCGTCGATGGCCAGGACGCTACAGGAGTAGACGCTCTTGCCGGCCAGGATGACGGTGCAGGCTCCACAGGTGCCGCGGTCGCAGACCTTCTTGGCGCCGGTGTAGTCCAGGTGATTGCGCAGGGCGTCGAGCAGGGTGACGCTGGGCTCGACCGTGAGGTTGACGGGTTTGCCGTTGATATTGAGGGTGATGGGAACGGGGCCGGGTCCGACGACATTGGCGGCGGCCGGCGCGGCCTCGGCTTCTCTTTCGAGCAGGCCTGCGCCCAAAGCGCCTGTGCCGATGCCCATTCCGCCGAGGAATCCGCGGCGGGAGACAGCGTTCTTGGGTTTAGGGTCTTTCGTTGAACTCAACAGACACCTTCCTTTCCGTACATGCTGAATGAAGACAATTTTGGATTCGAGACAAATATACCAAAAACCGGGGGGGAATAGGTGACTGGGGCTGGTAGAAAACGCTCAACCGAACGCGGGACGCAGGGTCGACCTCATCGAGTCTTCATCCATCTTATCGGCCGCGGCTTCAGAACGTCTAATGCCGGGAGGACGATTTCCGCCGTTTTCCCGTGACGCCGCATGCGGACACGTTTTGCCGACTGTGAAGCAAGCGTTCCGAGGAGTCGGGGACACCGCGCACAGGAGTGTCCGCGCCACGAACTTCAGGTTTCAGAGTTGGGAGGCGGCGAGCCGCCCGTCGAGTTCCGCCTTGGCGCACTCTGCCGTGTGGCAAAGCCAGGAAATGGGCGAATGCGGGAGGTACTGGGCGAGGTCGTCGAACTCCCAGTTTTTGGCTGGGGAGAAGGCGGCGTAGCCGAGCGCATCGGTAAGGCGCCAACTCACCCTGATGAGGTTGTCGAGGCTCAGTTGATTGGCAACCGGCTCATCGTGGTGGGTAAGGATGGCCGCCGCCAGTTGGTCGGGGAAATGCCAGTCCAGGGCGAGGTAGGCGCCGGCCGCGCAGTGGTCGATCTCGAAGAGATCGCGCTCCGTCTGCAGCAGGTCGAAGCCGAAATCGTTGGACACCTCAAGCATCCGGGAGTACTCGTCGGGGTAGGCGGACATCAGGCCGAGTGTGCCCAGGTTGTGCAGCAGGCCGGTGGTATAGGCGACTTCGCTGTCCAGGCGGCAGACGCGCGCCGCCTCCTCCGCGATGAGCGCCGTGATCACGCTGTGCACCCACACTTTACGCAAGGCGAGCGCGCGTACGGAGGTGCGCACCATATTGTTGAGGGCGACGAAGGTGGCCATTGATTTGACCCGGTCCATCCCAAGGATGGCGACGGCCTGAGTGAGGCTGGTGACTTCGCGCCGGACGCCGAACAGCGCGGAATTGGCGAAGCGCAGCAGTTCGGCGGAAAAGGACGGGTCCAGCCGGATCAGGCCTCCCACTTCCTGAGGGCTGGCATCCTCCTGGCCGGCGAGCGCCAGGATGCGATGAGCAATGGCCGGAAACGGCGGCAGGAGGCGAAGTGCCCAGGGGGCTTGGGGGCGTGCGGTTGTAGCGGTCATAAAAGCGTCCAGGTATCATATCGGCAGGAACGCCGCTCCGCTGTAGGGCGTTCGCCCCCTTCGCAGGGATTTTTCGACAACCTGTGGGTTCCGGCTACCGATTACTCTAAAATTTTTGCCTCGCCGCTGGCCTGTCTTTTCGCGGGTGACCCGGGGCCGGATTCGGGCTAGATTGGAAGCATGCCGAAAATCCTCATCGTCACCGGCGACGGGGGCGAATCCTACGAAGCCCTCTACGCCGTCCACCGCTTCCAGGAGGAAGGCTGGGAGACCGCCGTGGCCGCCCCCTCCAAGCGCCGCCTCCACCTGGTCATGCACGATTTCCAACCCGGTTGGGACACCTACATCGAACGCCGCGGCTACGGTTTGGAAGCCGACCTGGCTTTTCACCAGGTCCGCGTCGAGGATTATGCCGCCGTCCTGCTGCTGGGCGGCCGCGCCCCCGAGTATCTGCGCAACTATGAACCGCTGCTCGATATCCTGCGCGCCTTCGATGGCGCCGGCAAGTGGATCTTCGCCATCTGCCACGGAGTCCAGGTGCTGGCCGCGGCCGGCCTGGCCACCGGTAAACACCTGACCTGCTACCAGCACGTGCGCCGCGAAGCCGAGCTTGCGGGCGCCACCTTCGTCGACGAGGAGGTGGTGGGCGACGGGCGCATCGTCACCGCCCAGACGTGGCAGTCGCACCCGTTCTTCTATCGCGAAATTTTCGCGCGGCTGCGGGGTCCCGGCGATGCCGCTCGATCCTGAAATCGCGGCCTATCTCGAAACCCAGAAGCACCAGCCGCCGCGCGCGGCGCTGGATATCGCCGCCGCGCGCCAGCGTCTGCGTCAGGCGGCGGCGCTGGCCGGGCCCCCGCCACCGCTCCACCGCGTCGAAAACCTGGTGCTGGCCGGTTACCTGCGCGCCCGCCAGTACTGGCCCGCCGATGGCGCGGCGCTGCCGCTGGCGGTCTACTTTCACGGCGGGCGCTTCCTTAGCGGCGATCTGGATAGCCACGACGCCGTCTGCCGCATGCTGGCCCTGGCCGCCGGCTGCCGCGTCCTCGCCGTGGACTACCGTCTGGCCCCGGAGCACCGCTTTCCGGCCGCCGCCGAAGATGCGGCGCTGGCCGTCGAGTGGGCGTTAGGGCAGGGGATTGGGGTCGCCGTGGCGGGCGATAGCGCCGGCGCCAACCTCGCCGCCGGGGCCGCGCTGGCGCTTCGCCGGCCGCTCCTGCGCTGCCAGTTGCTCATCTACCCCATGATCGATGCCACGTGCGGCCTGCCCTCGTACAGCGAATTTGCCGAAGGCTACGGCCCCGGCGCCGCCGACATGCGGCGCGGTTGGCGCGAGTATCTGCCCGAGGGCGCCGACCGGCGCGACCCGCTGGCATCGCCGCTTTTCGCCAGGGATTTCGACGGCGTTCCGCCGGCCCTGGTCCTCACCGCGGAGTACGACACGCTGCGCGACGAAGGCGAAGCTTACGCGCGCAAGTTGGGCGTCACCGCGCGGCGATACCCCGGCACGATTCACGGCTTTTTCACCATGCCGGGAATCCTCCAAGTGGCGCGCCAGGCGATGAGCGATGCGGCCGCCTTCCTGCAGCGTGAGTTGGCCGGCAGATGAAACTGCTTTTTGTGGAGCAGAACGAGCTTTCCGCGCGGCGCCTGAAGAGCCGGGGGAAGAGTTGGCAGGCGGACCCAGAGGGTACCCCGCCTGCCCCACCATCACGGCAGCAGGTAGCGCGTCAGCATTTCCTTTAACTCCTTGAGCACGGCGTGGCGCGCTTCCGCCGTCTCCTGCTTGTAGGCGAAGGCAATCACGCGGTCGCCGGCCTCCGCGGCGATGCGGATGCGCAATTGCAGTTTCTTTCCCGGCTTCCACCCGCACTTTGTGACCAGCAGATCGCCCAGGATCCCGCCCGGTCCGGTCTCGGGATCCGACTGGCTCTCGCGGGTCCATTCGCTGATGTGGTTGCCCAGCGCCAGCACGCGGAAGTGCGGCCGGCCTTCCAGGAAATCCACGTAGGCGTCGAGGACGCGGCCCAGAGATTTTCGCGGCGAGAAGATCAACTGGCGGGCCGTGAACGCGCGCTCGATCTCGGAGCGGAAGGCCTCCAACTCGCGCACCGCGATGGAGTCGAAGATCTCCTGGCGGTCCGAGTAGAAGCGGTAGAGCGCGCCCACGGAAATTCCCGCCCGGGCGGCGATCCGGCTGGTGGTGATGTCCTCGAAGGGCACGCGCCCGAGCAGGCAGGATGCCGCGTCGAGTATCTCCTCCACGGTCTTATTGCTGCGGGCCTGCAGCGGCGACCTTCGGCTGCCTGACGGTGTCATCGCGCGCGTTGAAACGCGAATGCGATTCGCATTCGCATCGTCTCCTCTTGTATTATAGGAGATATGCCCGTTCCCGCGTCGCAGATGTGGACCGTCGCCAGCTATGTGCTGAAGCAGAAGCTCAAGGGCCGCAAGCGCTACCCGCTGGTGCTCATGCTGGAGCCGCTCTATCGCTGCAACCTGGCGTGCGCCGGCTGCGGCAAAATCCAGTATCCGGGGCACATCCTCAAGCGCGAGCTCACACCCGAAGAGTGCTTCCGCGCGGTGGAAGAGTGCGGCGTGCCGACGGTGGCCATTCCGGGCGGGGAACCGCTGATGCACCCGCGTATCGACGAGATCGTCCGTGGCCTGGTGGCGCGCAAGAAGTACGTTTACCTGTGCACCAATGCGCTCCTGCTGAAGGAAAAACTGCGCCTGTTCCAGCCAAGCAAGTACTTGACCTTTTCCGTCCACCTGGATGGGCAGAAAGAACATCACGATCTTTCCGTATGCAAGGAAGGCGGGTACGAGATCGCGCTCGATGCCATTGGCGAGGCGGTCCGGGCGGGCTTCCGCGTGACCACCAACACAACCATATTCGAAGGCGTCGACAGCCAATCGGTGCGCGCGTTTTTCAGCGGGATGATGGACGCGGGCGTGGAAGGCATGATGATCTCGCCGGGCTACTCCTACGACAAGGCGCCCGACCAGCAGCACTTCACCGGACGGGAGGGCAACCAGTCGATGTTCCGCAAAATCCTCTCCAACCGCGATCCGCGCTGGCGGTTCAACATGTCCCCGCTGTTCCTGGAGTTCCTGATGGGGAAACGCAACCTGCAGTGCACCCCTTGGGGCATGCCGGCGTATAGCATCTTCGGCTGGCAGAAACCCTGCTATCTTCTCCAGGACGGCTACACGGACACGTTTCAGGAACTGCTCGATTCCACCGACTGGCAAAAGTACGGGTATGAGTCCGGCAATGCGAAGTGCGCCAACTGCATGCTGCACTCCGGCTACGAGGC
>Ga0182030_10004831_pt1 | contig 28787 bp, 24 predicted proteins | sample 812S3MmetaG_FD_121299 | JGI IMG/M metagenome (GOLD analysis project Ga0182030, IMG submission 121299) | Permafrost microbial communities from Stordalen Mire, Sweden - 812S3M metaG (Illumina Assembly) | ecosystem: Environmental > Terrestrial > Soil > Wetlands > Permafrost | place: Sweden...
CGACGATTACTTCCCGATCGAGCAGATGCAGCTGATGCGTTTCCAAGGAACCTCTTGGCGTCTTGAGGGATCGGTTGTCATCGGCGAAGTCGGGTCCGGTCGCTGACTGGTGGCTGCGACGTACCAATTATGTCTCACATGCGTTCAGTCAGATGTAGTGCGGGGCCACACAATCGGGACAAGCCATAGTGTTTCCTCCCAGACTTTACCCCGTCCGGTTCGACGGGGTATTTTTTGGCGACGCGGGACACCTCCAACGATCTCGTGTGACCTCCCGCAAGCGAGAGAGGGGCACACTTCGCAGGACTGCCTCGTCGGCGGCGCTCTTCGCAATGACGGTTCAAACCCGCTGCAGTTCGTTGTGCACGGGGTAATCGGTGTAGCCGGTCTCCTCCCCGCCATAGAAGGTCGCCCTGTTATACGGCGTCAGTGAAAATCCCTTTTGAAGACGCCGCGGCAAATCGGGATTGGAAATGAAGCTGCGGCCAAAGGCGATGGCGTCGGCATGACCGTCAGCGATGGCAGCATTCGCCGTCTCCCCGGTGAATCCGCCGGCCGAAATCAGCACGCCGCTCCAGATGGGTCGAAACAGCACGATCGCCGATGGCACGTTCTGATGGTTGACGTCGGCACGGCCGGCGCCGCTGGCGCGCGGTTCGATTAAATGCAAATAGGCGAGGCCGAGCGGATCGAGCGACTGGACGACGTGCGTATAAAGCGGCATGGGGTCGGCCTCACCGCTGCCGTTGGCTATACCATAGGGCGTCAACCGTACACCGACGCGGTTCGCGCCCCAGACCTCGATGACGGCCTGCGTGACCTCCATCAGGAAGCGTGCGCGATTGGCAATCGAGCCGCCATACTGGTCGGTGCGCAAATTGGTATGGGACTGCAGGAATTGCTCGATCAGATAGCCGTTGGCGCCGTGGATTTCGACGCCATCGAAGCCGGCCGCCAGCGCGTTGCGCGCGCCTTGCCGGAAGCTCTCGACGACACCGGAGATTTCGCCGGTCTCAAGCGCACGCGGCGTCTCGTATGGAACCGGTGGCCCGGCCGCCGTCATCGCTGTCAGGCCGCCGCCGATCGGCACCGCGGAAGGTGCTACCGGCAACACGCCGCCAGGCTGGAACGAGGAATGCGACACACGTCCGACATGCCAGAGTTGCAGAAAGATCAACCCGCCCTCGGCGTGAACCGCGTCGACGACCGCGCGCCAGCCGTTGATCTGCTGCTCCGTATAGATGCCCGGCACGCCGGGGTTTCCATGCCCCGTCGCCATCACCGGCGTCGCCTCGGCGATGATCAAACCGCCCAGCGTCGCACGCTGACGATAGTATTCCACGTTCAGCGGCCGGGGCGCGAGGCTGGGCTTCTCCGCCCGCATCCGCGTCAACGGCGCCATCACGACGCGATGCTTGAGCTGGTACGGACCGACCATGAGCGGTGAAAACAACGACGGATAATTCATTTCTGCCCCGGAAAATGTCTGTTGATCCTGATATGTAACGCCTTCGCCTTGTTCGCAAAAGGCTTCAATGGCAATCTGATCTTTCGTCGCTTGTGGGCGCCAGGCGCACTTCGTACCGAAACATTCAGGCGCGCTCCGACAAGACTTCGCGAGGAACATAGACGAATCCGTCCATAATGCGGCGCGCAGTTCGACTAAAGCCGAGCGTTTCGAATTCGACACCACCCAAGACGTTGGCGCGCCTCGCGGTGACGTTCACCTTCATCACTCCCATTGGATGACCGATTCTTAGATGGTCCGTTTCCGCCGAATTCGCGCCGATGGTGCGATTGACTACGGAATCAGGAATGCGGGAAGCTGCTGCTGTGCACATCGACCCGGTGCCAGCCATGCTCTCGTGGCAGCGATTGTACCAGATCATGCGCGCTCGCAGGTCGGTAGCAGAAGGCTCGACCGAATGCCCCCGCATAGTTGCATAGCGCTTAGGCTTCGCGACCATGATCAACAGAGGGAGGGCCGGCGATTGATGGTCGACGTCGTACCAATCCTCGCAGAAACCGATCTTCTCCGCGGCCTTTCCGCGAATTTCTCTAAGGAGATCCACGAGATTCTGGTCGGAGGCGAACCTTTCGGGAAACTCGCTGCCTTCCAGCCCGACCGCCTCAGCCTCCACAAAGACGCAGGGGTTTGCGACATCGCATACCGTAACGTCCAAGACCTTGCCGTTCTCGAGCCGGATCGCGTCTGTCGCTCGACCGGTCGGCAGGATCTTGCCGGTCTTCGCACCGATCGTGCCGGCATAGTCCATTCGGATTTCCGCTCCCGTCCCCGGAACGCCGTCGATTGCGAAGTCGCCGGTCACCTTTGCGCGGCCTCCGGCCACCGGAACGTCCGCCACCAGTATCTTCCCGGTATTTGTGTTGTGGATACGCACGCGCGTGACCGGTGCGACGATCTCGACCAAGCCGGCGTCGATTGCAAACGGACCGACGCCTGCCGAAATGTTTCCGCAGTTCGAACTGTACATGATGAGATCGCGTTCAAGCACGACCTGCCCATAGGTGTAATCGACGTCGGCGCCGGGCCGTGATGATCTGTTCACGATTGCTATTTTCGACGTGATCAATCGGGAGCCACCGAGACCATCGATTTGGAGGAGGTCAGGTGTGCCCATGATACGTTTCAACAGCCGATCGCGTTGTTCGCCTGCGGGCGGTATGTCTTGCTCGAGAAGATAAACACCCTTGCTTGTACCTCCCCGTAGTATCACGCAGCGGATCGCGACTTGGTCGGCGGCTTCGTTCATTTGATGTCCTTCGTTTCATTCCACCTTGTTCATTCGCCCCTTCGGGCAGGCGAGGGGACGGCACAAGGCGTCGGTTGTCCGCTGTGCGAATTGCATGATCCGGTTCCGTGATTGTGCAAACAACACAAATTATCTGATTGATTATTCTGTCGTTTGGAACAATGACGCCGTATCCGGTTTGTGCCGAGCTTGCATCACGTCCCTTGTGTACTCTTGGCCGACCGCGCCAAGCGGGAGCGAAGCAGCTTGACGAATGCCTGGGCCGCAGGCTGCAAGGGTTTGCCCCGGAGTGTGGCGATGCCGATCTCCCGTGTCGCCTTCCTGTCCTTGAGTGGCCGCAATCTCAGTTCGGTTAGGTCGAGCTGCGATGTCACGAGCCTGGCGATGAACGTGATGCCCAGACCCGCCCTGACCATAGAAGTTAACGTTAGGATATTGCGCGCCAGGAAAGCCGGCTCGTAGACTAGGCCCGCGTCAGCGAACGATCGCGCCAACGTCCCCCAAGCGGTTGACTCCGGGGGAAAGCTGATGATCGGATAGGCCCCCACGTCGCGTAGAGTCACGGAACGTCGGGAACCCAGAGGATGTTCGCGCGGCATCATCAACATGAAATCGTCGTCAACGAGCTTCTGAAAGTTATATTGCCTTTCCTCCGGATCGAACGGAATAACGGCGAAATCGACTTCTCCGCTCAAGAGCCTATCGAGCGCGCGACCGAAGAAATCGTCGATGAGCACGACTTCTACACCGGGCCATTCCTGCCGGAAATGCTTGATGGTCGGAGGGATGATGCTGGCCGCGACGGTCGAGGTGGCGCCCAGCACGACGCGTCCCCTCTTCAGCTGCGCCTCGTCGTTGAAGTCCTGCACGATACTCAGCAGGTCGGCGACCGTCCTCTCCGCCCTTAGCTTTAACCGTTGCCCGGCCTCGGTGATCGTGACCCGCCGCGTCGTGCGGTGAAAGAGCTTGAGACCGAGAATGGCTTCCACGCGCTGTATGCGCGCAGTGATCGCGGGCTGCGAACAGCCCAACGAGGCCGCCGCCGCACGAAAGCTTCCTAGCCTGGCGATAGCCAGCACGCATTGAAGATCCGCCGCCTCTATATTGATCATTTTCATTTATCAATCGATCCGATCTTTGATGATTGTTGATTGAAGGCCGCTAGTGTTCGATGAGTCAAACGAAATTGCAGGGAGCGAACAATGCCAGCCATCAGCCGACCTTTACCGGCCGAAACCACCGAAGATCGCGGACCCGCGCCAGGCCCCAGGTCGTCGGGTGCCACGGATAGACTGGCAGCGTTCGTTGTCGAAACGACCCTGGCCAATATACCAAAGGACGCGCTGACCCTCCTCCGTGGCTGCTTCCTCGACTTCATCGGAAACTCCGCATTCGCGTCTGCCAAGGCCGAAAGCAGTCCTCCGATGAGATCGGCGGTTCGCCGATTGGATGGTGATGGCGGTCCAGCGACGGTGATCGGTGAGGCTAGGGGGTACTCGTGGCAACTTGCGGCGCTTCTGAATGGTACCTACGCGCATACCCTTGATTTCGACGATACCAACCAGATCCAGACCGGCCATCCTGGCGCGCCGGTCATCGCTGCCGCTTTGGCCGAGGCGGAGCGGCTCGACGTCAACGGCGATTCATTTTTCGAGGCGCTCGCCGTCGGATACGAGGTTTGTTGCAGGGTCGGCGGAGCGATCGGCCCGTCGGGATACGATCGCGGTTTTCACATCACGGCGATCAGCGGGATCTTCGGCGCGGTCGCAGCCGTGGCGAAGCTCCGAGCGCTCAATAGCGGGACAATCAGTAACGCTTTCGGCCTCGCGCTAAGCAAGGCCTCGGGGTCGATGCAATACCTCGAGAATGGTTCGTGGAACAAGCGCATCCATCCGGGCTTCGCGGCGCATGACGCCTTGCTTTGTACGACGATGGCCGAAACCGGCGTCATCGGTGCCGCGGCGGCGATTGAAGGTCGTTATGGATTGTTGACGAGTTTTACCGCGTCGCCTCGTCCCGAAATACTCACGGACGGTCTGGGCGAGCAATGGACACTGCTCCGGACGGCGATCAAGCCGTATCCGTCCTGCCGACTCACTCACGCGGCGATTGACGGGGCCCTCGAAATGAGAGCGCGTTTCGCGCCGAACGACCTTCGACGCGTAAAAATCCGCGTCGGCCTTTCGTCAGTTGAGATGAAGATCGTAGGCGAGCGCCTGCCGGAAAAGGTGGCACCTCGCAATATCGTGGATGCTCAGTTCAGCATCTATTTCCAAGTGGCGGCAGCGTGGCTTGACGGAAAGGTCGAATGGTCAAGCTATGAGCGCCTAGGCGCCGACGACATCGTCGCAATGGCCGGACGCGTCAGCGCCGCGGTCGATCCCCGCGTGAAGAAGGCCGGAGCGTCGCTCGTGGTTGAGCTTGACGGGGCAGAAATCTCACAAACGGTCGACTATCCGTTGGGCGAACCGGAGCGACCGCTTGGTTGGGAGAAGCTCAAGGAAAAATTCCTCTCGCTCGCCGAGCCCGTATATGGCGCCGCGCATGCGTCCCGGATCGTCGAGTCAGTCATGAACCTAGGGGCGTCCACCCGAATGAAGGCTGCCATCGGCCTTCTGAGAACGGGCGGCGAAAATTTGTAGAGCCGTCCCGCGAGATGACGGCGCCGCACAAAAAGCAAATTCAGGGATAGAAAGTATGTCGTCCACGTCGGGCCCTATCGGGGTGAATGCCGGAGCTCGCCTGGACCGGCTGCCGATGAGCGTTTGGCACTATAAGCTCATCGCCCTCGTGACGGCGGGGGTATTCGTCGATCTTTTCGAGCTGTATTCCGGCGGAAGCATTCTCGCCGCGCTCGTGCAGGAGGGTTGGTCGACGATGTCGATCAACGCGACGTTCCTGTCAGTGACCTTCCTCGGCCTCGTGACCGGCTCGTTGTTCGCCGGAGTGCTGGGAGACCGTTACGGACGCCGATTTTGCTACCAGTTGAATCTTGCGATATTCGGCGCTGCCTCGATCGCGGCCGCCTTCGCGCCCAACATGATTGTGCTGATTTGCCTACGATTCGTGATGGGTCTCGGTCTCGGTGCTGAGGTTGTCGTCGGCTACGCGACGCTTGCGGAATTCCTGCCGGCGCAAAACCGGGGGCGCTGGGTCGCCTTTATGGCCCTCGTCGCAAACTTCTCCTCCTTAGTCTCCCTGGTGATAGCGTACTACGTCATTCCCGCGCTGGGTTGGCGCTATATGTTTGCCATTCCCGGCCTCTGCGCGCTTGGAATCTGGCTGGCGAGGAAGTCGTTGCCGGAGTCACCGCGCTGGCTCGAATCCGTCGGTAGAAAAGCGGAGGCCGAGAAGATCCTTGCAGGAATCGAGGAACGCGTAGCGAAGACGAACGTGGTGCCACCGGTCACCGTGCGGGCGCTTGTGCGGCGAACCGAAACCGTCTCGTCGGCGGTGCTCTTTTCCAAACCGGTGATCCGGAGAACTCTCATCGGTATGCTGATCAACATCACCGTCGGCTTTACGCTTTACGGTTTCCTGCAGTGGCTCCCAACCATCTTCGTCCAGCAGGGATTGTCGTTGAGTTCGTCGCTCCAGATTGTCATGATCATGGCGATTGGCAAGACGGTCGGGGCTGCCGGCGGCGTTTTCCTCGCGGACTGGGCCGGCCGAAAGCCGAGCATTGTCATCTTCGCGTTGCTATCGGCCTTCATCGGCACGGGGTTGATCTTCGCGCAAGGCCAAGTGTTTATCGTGACAAGCTTCGCGTTGGCCGTTGCCCTCGGCGTGACCAATTCCGTCGCGTTCACGGTCTACGTTCCTGAACTCTTCGATACCCCGTATCGTCTCCGCGGGACCGGTCTTTGTAGCGCGACGGGACGGCTCGCGACCTCCGCGGTACAGTTCCTGGTGGTCTATCTCTACGGCTTGGGGGGACTCGCCGCCATCATCGCGATGCTGGTCGGCCTTCTCGTACTTGAGGCGGTGATAATCCAGATCTTCGGCGACGAAACGAACCAAGTGTCCCTCGAGGAAGCGGCACCTTCCGACGCGGAGGCCCGCTCGGCAGAAGTTCTTACGGCAATCCCTAACCGATCTTGAGGAGAGCAAATTGAACCGCAGGACGAAGCCGGAACAGATCGGCATTCCTTGCACGCTGTTGCGGGGCGGTACCAGCAAGGGAGTCTATTTCCACGAACGGGATCTGCCTCCGGAAGGACCGGTGCGCGATCGGGTGCTAAAGCGTTTAATGGGCACGCCGGATATCGTACAGATCGATGGCCTAGGAGGATCGCGTCTCATCACGTCGAAGATCGCGATCATCAAGAATTCATCGCGGCCCGATGCGGACGTCGACTACACATTCGGCCAGGTCGAAGCAGAACGGGATGCGATTCATTGGAGCGGCAACTGCGGCAATATTTCCGCCGGTGTCGGACCTTTTGCGATCAACGCGGGTCTGGTTGAAGCTGTTTCTCCGGTCACCGTGGTTCGGATCTACAACACGAACACCGACAAGATCCTCATCGCTCACGTTCCGATCGACGACGGATTCGCCAAAGTCGATGGCGATTTCTCCATCGACGGCGTTCCTGGAACCGGCGCCGAAATTTTCATGGATTACCACCTTACGCTCGGAGCTCGGACGGGAAGCATGCTGCCGACCGGAAACTCGGTCGACGTCCTGGAGATGGAAGGCGGTGCGCAACTGGAGGTGACACTCTGTGATGTCGGAAATCCATGTGCCTTTTTAAGGGCTACCGACGTCGGCCTGACGGGAAGCGAACTGCCTGACGACATCAACGGCAACGCACCGCTGCTGGCCCAATTGAATGAAATCCGGTGTAAGTCGGCGGAACGGATGGGATTCACCAAAAGCTGGAAGGATCCCGCAACTGTCGCATCGGGAGGCCCGCTGATCGTCTTAGTCGCGCCTCCCGACGACTATGGGAATATGCGGTGCGAGAAAGTTCCCGCATCCGCGATGGATCTACGAGCTCGTCTCGTTTTCTTCAACAAGTGTCACGAAAGCATGGCCGGTACTGGCTCCATGTGCACGGCTGCTGCATCGAGGATCAAGGGATCGGTGGTCAACCGTGTCCTGGGTTCTCCCGCCGAAGGAAGGGATACGTTGCGGATTGGTCATCCGCTCGGGATCATGCAAGTGAGGGTCGAGGCTCGCGTTTCGAACGCCGTCGGAGGCGTCACATTCGAGGTTCTCGGTTTTGGCCGGACGGCGCGACACATTATGGAAGGCACCGTCTACGTACCTAACTCGACATTGAGCTAGGGCAGAGGTCTTCCGGCGCCAGTCCGAAACACCAACCAACGGTTTGGAGGTAATATGAAGCAAGCTGCGGCTTTCCGGAACCTGATGAATTCCGGCAAAATCATCGTCGCGCCGGGTGCCTATGATGGCATCACCGCAAGGCTGGTTGAGCAAGCGGGGTTTCCTGCCGCTTACATGACAGGAGCTGGGACGGCGGCGACCCTCGGGTACCCCGATTTCGGTCTCGTAACCATGACCGAGATGGTAGCCAACGCCGGTACCCTGGCTCGCTCGGTCAACATTCCCGTGATAGCCGACGCGGATACCGGCTATGGCAATGAGTTGAACGTCACACGCACTGTGAGGGAATACGAGGCGCGCGGAGTCGCCGGAATCCACATCGAGGATCAGGTGGCGCCGAAGCGCTGCGGACATCTCGACGGGAAGGAGATCATTCCGGGCGATGAGTTCGTGGCCAAGATCCGGGCCGCGGTAGCGGCCCGACGCGATCCAGACTTCGTTATCATTGCGCGTACGGACGCGCGCGCGGTAGCCGGTTTCGCCGAGGCAATCGACCGCGCCAACGCGGCAATGGCCGCGGGCGCCGACATGGCTTTCGTCGAGGCAGTCCAGACGATGGAGGAGTTGCAAGCCGTCCCTCAAAAGGTGAGGGGCCCATGTCTTCTGAACGTGGTCCGAGGAGGAAAGACACCTGACATCGACTTCGCGACGGCGCAGGCGATGGGCTATAAACTCGCGATTCTGCCTAGCCTCCTGATTGTCGCGGCGATGGAGGCGTACATTTCGGTCCTTCGAGATGCTAAGGAGAACAACGCGGCTCCTAGCTCCGCTGACAGCATACCAGTGAGTGAACGGTTCCGTCGCCTAGGCTCGGACGATTGGATCGCTCTCTCGACGCGATTTCGCGATGCCGCCGTCACTCGGGCGGCGGAGTAAACCATCGTGGCCAGAACACTTCTCGACAAACTATGGGATCTGCATGTCGTGGCAGATCTCGGCGAGGGTTGGTCGCTTCTTCATATCGACAGACATCTATTGCATGATTTGTCCGGAACAGCAGGACTGTTCGCCCTTGCTCAAAAAGGACTTCCCGTCCGCAATCCGGAACTCGCGTTCGCGACGCCGGATCACGCGGTTTCAAGCGCACCGGGACGGACCGGAACGACATTCGAGCCTGGCGCGAAGCTTTGGGCAGGACTGAAACAGCTCTCGCACGCAGCCGGCATAAGGTACTTCGAACTCGGGGATCTCGGGCAGGGGATCGTGCACGTTATGGCGCCCGAACTCGGCATCGCATTGCCGGGCGTCTCCCTGATATGTGGGGACAGCCACACTTGCACCAACGGTGGTCTCGGAGCCCTGGCATTTGGGGTCGGATCGTCGGAATTGACGCATGCCCTCGCCACCCAAACCCTACGTCAACGCAAACCTAAGGCGATGCGCGTCCGGTTCGAAGGTAAGCCGGGCCACGGTATCACTCCCAAGGACCTTATCCTCAATCTTATAGGGAAGATCGGCGCTTCGGCGGGGACCGGATACGCTATTGAATACGCGGGCGACGCGGTCCGCGCGATGCCGATCGAAGGACGAATGACAGTCTGCAATCTCTCCATTGAGCTCGGCGCGAAAATCGGATTTGTCGCTCCCGATGAGATGACTTTTGGCTACGTGGAGGGACGCCAATTCGCGCCCAAGGGCCGATTGTTCGACCAGGCCGTGTCGCATTGGCGCTCGCTGCCGGGAGACGCGGACGCGGCGTTTGACCGCGACGAGGTCGTCGACGTGGCTCGAGTCGCTCCGACCGTCACTTGGGGCACCAGTCCAGAGCATGCGATTGCGATTGATCAGCCCATTCCTGATCCGGCGGATGCTCCAGACCCAACGCGTCGGAAGGCATGGCAGGAGGCACTGGAGTATATGGATCTGACGCCCGGTCGACCGATCGAAGGAACCAAGGTCGATTGGGTTTTTATCGGATCCTGCGCGAACTCACGTCTTTCGGACCTGCGCGAAGCCGCGCAGATAGCTCGCGGGCATCACGTCGCGCCGGGCGTGACCGCTTGGGTCGTCCCCGGATCGGAACGCGTCAAGCGAGAGGCCGAGGCCGAAGGTCTGGACGCGGTGTTCAAAAGTGCCGGATTTCAGTGGCGGGAGCCGGGTTGCAGCATGTGCGTCGCAGCAAATGGCGAGAGGGTGCCACCCGGCGCCCGTTCCGTTTCCACGTCCAACCGGAATTTCGTCGGCCGACAGGGCCCCGAAGCGCGAACGCATCTCGCCAGTCCGACAATGGCGGTAGCGGCGGCCGTCACCGGCGAGATCACCGATGTGAGGAGGCTTTAACGTGCAACCCTTCACGAAGGTCACCGGACCCGCGGCACCACTGCTCCGAGCGAACATCGACACCGACGTTATCATCCGGATTGAAAGACTGACGGGCCTCCCCCGCGACCAACTCGGGCGCTACGCGTTCGAAGCGCTCCGGTATCGCAAGGATGGAAGCGAGGCGCCGGACTTCGTGCTCAACCAGTCGAAGTTCCGTTATGCTCCGATTCTCATCGCCGCCGAAAATTTCGGATGCGGCTCGTCGCGAGAAGGTGCCGTATGGGCGCTCATGTCGGCCGGGCTGCGCTGTGTGATTGCTGAAAGCTTCGGTGATATCTTCTACAACAACTGCTTCCAAAACGGAATGCTTCCGGTAGCGCTTCCGGCCTCAGACTTGAAGCGATTGGCGCTCGAAGCTGCGGACGGAGCGCCCGTGACCGTCGACCTCCTGGAACGCGTCGTCGTGACTCCGGCGGGCGAAAGGATCGGATTCGACATCGACCCGCAGCGCAGGAATTCGCTAATCGAAGGCTTGGACGACATTAGCCGAACGTTGAAGAGTTTCGAGCAAATTGGCCTATGGCAAACCCGCGACCATCTCGAAAGACCATGGATCTGGAATCCTGGTCTCGCCTGATCCAAGAGTGCGAGAACCGAACCGGGTTTTACAGCGGGACGAATATCGCACATCGGGCACACCTAGGGGGCCGGGTACATACCGCTCCTCGGCGGAGGCTGCTCTCGAGGCGCGGAGTTATAAATGCTACCATCAATTCGTTGCGATAACTTTCCAGCGACTACGTCATTGAACTGAAAGCGGCAAATCCGTCCGCCATCCCGAGGGCGGACGGATCCACCATTGCACGAGTGCTCCTATGCTCGGGGCCCAGCGGTTGGTGAATAAGTATCTGGAAACTAGAGCCATTTCTTACTGAAACAACGAGATGGAGCGCGCCTCGCCTTCTCTTAAGCTTGATGCCGCCGTGCCAACTTCATGATGGCTCGTACAGAACCTTCCATTCCTAAGCCGTAGATTGCATCCGCAACACGTATGGCGTGCTCTTGACCGAAAACCTTGCCGGCAAGGTAGAGAAATTTCATTCTTAACTTGTCCTGGCCAATCCAATTTTCGGGTTCGCCGAGGGGCACTTTAACGATGGCATTGTAAGTCTTTCCACCGGCCTTTATTGCCATACTGGCCCCACCGTTAGGAATGGCGGCATCCTCGGTTACGGTGATGCGCTTCATGAGGGCGAGAACCCGCGGATCTTTCAGATTTTTGTAAGAATCGAGGGTGATCGAACCATCCAGTAAAACAGTGGCGACCTGAAAGTAGATACTGAACTGGGCATCAACAACGGTCTCGGGATTCGTTTTGTTCGAAGCGTCGCCCCCTACGATTTTTTCAGAGAACGGGGATATTTTAATGTTGATTTGTGCGTTAGTACGCTCCTGCTCAGATACCTGATCTCTGAGCAGGAGAGTAGCATCGATCGCTCCGTGTGTAAGGCGGCAGGAAGGGTGTGGCTTGATTGCGGTTTCCAACATGATCCACTTCGTGCCCAGTCGGTCGGTGAGGGCTGCCGGGTGCGGCTTGGGGGTGAATGCGTGTAGTAGTCCATAGGGTCCCTCAAAGGCTTTCGACGCGCCGAGAACACCCTCTTCTGCCAGGGTTACACAAAGAATGGCGCTGGATGCTGCGAATCCTGGGTGGAGCCGCTTATTCCAGGCACCGTTGACCAAATATTCAAGGCTTCCGGATGTTTGGCTCAGGGCGAGTCCAAACGCGTTATCTATCACTTCTGGGGATAGCGAGCGTAGTCTCGCAATTGCTGACACCGCCCCGTATATTCCGGCTACCGAAGTCATGTGGAAGCCCTGGTAATAGGTGTCCACGCCCAATGCCTGACCCACTCGGCAGGCCACCTCATAGCCTACTGCAAGCGCCCCAAACAAAGATTCACCGGTAGCGTCGGTCCGCTCGGCTTCTGCCAAAGCTGCCGCAATGACAACTGAACCAGGATGCGCCGTTTGAAACCGATTCGTGTCGTCGAATTCTATTGAGTGCGCATGTGAGCCATTGAGGAACGCGGCATAGCTTTCAGTGTATCCACGAGTGTCGCCAATGACGGTGGATGGACCATCCTCATTGCTATCAAGGCGGCGGATTGCTTTGAAGACAGCGGGGCTGCTTTCGGAAAAGTGGCACGCGTAGGCGGCGACGCCGGTGAAATCGAGAATAAAATCTCGGAGGCGTGGAACCGTATGGGGAGGCATATCCGAGAGCTTGGCTTCCGCGACGAACGCTGCGATTGCCTTCGTCATTCCCGATGTTGGATCGGGTAAAGCGACAGCGAAGGCCTCGTCCTTACCAGAGGTCGGACTAGCGAATTCCGTCAAAATCTGATGGTCGGGGGAGTTCAAAGCATGTGATTTCGAGATCTGTGAGGTCTGCATATCAACTCCATGGCGCTAGGAAAGAAGTGCGATCTGCACTTGACGAAGGCAGAAGCACTTTGTTCAGGTGGCTTTTGGCTTCCACCCTCGGGGTGAACCTACGGTCTTGGCACCAGCCGGGCTGTCCGGGAACGATGCTCAAATCACCCCTATGATAGCGACTTGTGGCTCTTCAGCTTGTCAACGAGCGACAACTCTTACAAAAAAGTGACGTGGAGTAGGACGTGGAGCAGCAGGGCAGAAAACAATGCCGATGTTGCTCGCAAATTTGTATAAACTCCTTTTATCGCGATCCGTGACTTTGGCCGATCAGTCAAAACCGTAGCGTGAAGAGAAGCTCCGCATCGAACGCTAGATCGTTGAAAGAGAAGCCGTCCATTGATCTACGCTCTCCACAGTGGCAGAACGCGGGAAGAGGCTGGTTACGAGTTCCTGATGAAGGCTTGCCTTTGGATCGGCACAAGCGTCCGAAAGAACCACCATTTCGTAGTCTTCGTCAGCGGCCTCCGCAAAAGTAGATAGGATCACTCCACTCGTGGCAACACCGGCCAGGACGAGGGTTTTGATCGGCCTGGAGCGCAACACCTGCTTCAGATCGTTCCCGCTGAACACGCTGAAGCGGTTTTTATTCACCAGGATCTCTCCCGCCTGGGGTTGGAATTGCGGGATGAGTCGGCTCGCCTCGGGCGGCAAGAGATCCGCCTCCTTCACCGCTCGAAATGACCGGTTCGATGCAGAAATATCTACGTATCCAGGCCTGAACATGACTTTGCTGAACACGATGCATAAACGTGCTTTGCGACCAGCCTCAAGCGCGACAGCTGCGCGAGAAGCCGCGTCATTTGCGTAAGACAGGTCGCCTATGCCGGTCTGGTAGTCGAGTATCAAAAGGGCAGTATCGCGTTGGCGCGGCATGTCAGCCTTTCTTACGGGTTGGTGAGAGTTCAAAGCGCACGAAAGCCGTTTCCTACCGCACTACTTGGGACTGCCTCTCCAAAGGTATTCTCGATGGAAAATAGGTTTAGCCGGAACGGAAACGTCCCTAGCGAGGCGGACATATTCATTCTTCATGAACGACACCGAAAGTGCCCGCTTCCCCAGCGAGCCGTGTATCACCGTCGAGCTCGCCGAGCAGGCTGGAAGGATAGTAAGCGTGGCTATCCATGAGCCGCCGCGCCGTACGGCTGAAGCCGAGCACGTCAAAGGCGACAAGCGGGCTCTCTTTGATTTCGTGCGATTTAACCTTTGCTGGAGTGATTCCCGAAGGATGCCCAATAAGGAAGTTGTCCGGATCGCGCTTCGCTGACGCTTTGTAAACGACGGAACCTTTCACACGTGATGCAGCCGCGAGGCAGATCGAGCCAGTACCTGGAACACTCTCGTGTAGCTTGTTCATGAACATCACTCGAACGCGTGCATCCATTTTCGATTCTTCCACGATTTTTCCGCTCAGGGTTTTGTAATCCTTGGAAGGTGCTATGAGGGCCAGCATCGGTAGCCCCGGAGACTCTTGTTCCGCCTTGTTCCAGTCCTTACACATGCCAGAAAGCACTGCGGCTTTCCCTCGAGCTTCCTTGACGAGGCCAAGGAGCTGTTGATTACCATCGATTTGGTCAACCAATTCACTTCCGTCGATGTTGAAGTCACTGGCATTGACGAAAACGAGCGGATTAGCGGCGTCGATCAAGCTGACGTCAATTTCTTTGCCACTCTCCAGCTTCATTCTATCGAGCGGATTTCCGGTCGGTAGCAGATGTCCAGTTTTTGCTCCAACCGTGCCTACCCAATTCATGGCGATTTCAGCGCCGGCGCCCGGAACGCCGGGGACGACGAAGTCGCCTTCAATCTGCGCCTTTCCGTTCTTCACCGGGACGTCCGCAATAATGACAGCATTTGTATTTGTATTAAAAATCCGCACCCGCGTAGTTCCCTCGATAACGTCCACCAGTCCTTCGTCAACGCAGAAGGGCCCGACACCGGAGGAGATGTTTCCACAGTTTCCGCTGTAAATTACCCCGGCACTATCGATCTGAATCTGGGCGAACGTGTAATCTACGTCGGCATCCTGTCGCTTGCTCCTCGAAACTATCGCTACTTTCGATGTGATCGGCCGGGAGCCGCCCAAGCCGTCGATCTGGAGAACATCGGGCGAGCCCATCAACCTCTGGAGCAACTTGTCACGCTGGGGGCCTTGATTTGGAAGATCCTCTTCATGAAAATACAGGCCCTTGCTAGTGCCACCGCGGAGCTGCACGCAGCGAATTCTGTTTTGCTGCCCGAACGTCTCTGGCATGAGGATATCCCTTCATTTTGTTTCGCAAGCGCCCGAAGTTGGCGGCTTACGACGCGCAGATCGATGATCGACCTTGCGAAATCCACTCCCAATGCTGTGGCATAGGGAATTCCATTTAATTTCGCCGACAGAGCCGACAGAGCCGACAGAGAAGGAGCGCTCGGACCAGTTCTCAGGTCCGCCCGAGCTCGTCAGGCGGTAATCCAAGATTTCGATATAATCGTAACCGTCGGCCTAAGCTTGCTGTAGACGGACACGCGTGCGAGATTCCGACATGCAGTATCCTGTCACCAACGCTGGATCTATGGGCGGCAACGGCGAAAAGGTCGATGCCGTCGAAGGTCCACCCTCATGCCGCTCGCTGCTGCGGGTCTTGTATTCGCAGGGGCAATCGTCGAAGGAGTCCAAATCTCGCAAAATCTGTCCGCTTAGTGAAAGACCGTTCATTAAGGCTCGAATATCCTGAGTTCGCCTGTCAATGTTTTCAGCAACGCTTGGAGCGGCCTTATGCCTGTAGTTACCGTCCGTATCGCCAAGGGACGTCCCGTGGAAAAAAAGAGAGCGCTTGCCAAAGCCGTTACGGAGGTCGTCGCCGAGAACCTCGATGTCCCGTCCGAACGAGTTATACTCATCATCGATGAATCCGACAGCGAGGACTGGGCTATTGGCGGAGTGCTTCACGCCGACAAATTGCCAGCCCGCTAAGCAGCCATTTCAATCTTGAATGCCTGTCGGAGCACGATGGCGAGGAGCGGAAGACCTAATGTGTCTACAGGAATATTCCGTTTCTTTCCTTTTAGGCTTATCGCACGTAGGAAGCTCAGTTTGCGCATGCTGACTACCACGGGCTCGCGGGTTATTTGCTGGGTCCACCCTTGAAAATGTCCCAATTCCGCAAAGTCTGACCGTTTAGCGAAAGAGCAGTCGTTAAAGCTCGATTATCTTGATTTAATCTGCTTTCGCAGGCATCGCTTGTGGCTCCTGCACGACGACTGAGAACTTATGACAAATGGTGACAACGCATTTGATCTCGCTCTGGCCTTGTGAAACGAATATCCAATCCAAGATACGACGTTCGTCCCGTTCGCACACGCCGTTCGACTGCAGTACGGACTTCGGGTCCTGGTTCGTCGAACCGTCTTCTGGAGAATCATAGGTGGAAATCCGAAAGAAATTTCGCGAGCTCCTTAAAGCTGACGACATCGTCGTCGCCCCGGGAGCCTATGATGCGGGAACGGCGATGCTAACGGCGCAGGCGGGGTTTCCCGCTGTTTACATGAGCGGGGCCGGCGTCTCGGCGACGCTTGGCTTCCCTGACTACGGTCTCCTCACAATGACGGAGATGGTAGCGACCGCGAGCCGGATGGCTGCCGCCATCAGCGTCCCGCTCATTGCGGACGCCGACACTGGCTATGGCAACGAGCTGAACGTGGCGCGGACTGTCGAAGCTTACGAGCGCGCCGGCGTTGCGGCAATTCATCTTGAAGATCAAGTCTCGCCAAAGCGCTGCGGCCACTTGAAGGGCAAGGAAGTCGTTTCACGCGAGGAGTTCTTGATAAAAATTCGCGCTGCCGTCGGTGCCCGGCGCGACTCAGACTTCCTGATTATTGCTCGAACGGATTCAAGAGCGATTTTTGATCTTGATGAAGCCGTCGCGCGCGCCAATGCCGCTCTGGAAAATGGGGCCGACGCGGTCTTTGTCGAGGCGACTAAATCCGTAGAGGAGGCGGCCGCCGTCCCCGGCTTGGTCCGCGGACCCTGCGTGTTGAATATGGTAGCGGGCGGCCTCACGCCAGTGTTCGATGTAAAGCAGGCTCAGTCGATGGGTTACCGTCTCGTTATCCTGCCCGCAATTGTGATCTCAACGATGGTAGCCGCCGTCAATCAGGCCTTCGCCTTTCTGCAAAGCACAGGAAGACACCCGGACATTCCTGGGAAACTGCGGCCTGAAGACGTCTTCCGCCAATTCGGTGCCGGCAAATGGGATGATCTGAGGGATCGCTACCACGAACACGCCAAGGATCTAGGTATCGCCGGGTAGGGGTTTAGCCCCCATACATTGTAAGGAGGCTCGATTGGCCCAGACTCTCGTGCAGAAGATCATGTCTCGTCATCTCGATGGGCGCGACGTCGCGCCGGGCGAAGCCGTAATGCTTCCCATTGATGTCGCGCTCGGAAACGATGCCTCAACTAACGGGGCCATTGCGGTCCTCCGGAATATGAAAGTCGATCGCGTCTTCGACCCTGCGAAGGTCGTGACCGTCGCCGATCATTTTGCTCCGGCAAAGGACGTCAAGTCGGCGATCCTGCTCCATACAATGAAGCTCTGGGCCGACCAGCAAGGCGTGAAACACTACGGGTTGGGCCAGGGCGGCATCGAGCACACGGTGCTGATCGAAGATGGTTGGATAGTCCCCGGCTCGGTGATCGCTGGTGGAGACTCCCACACCTGCACGTATGGTGCGCTAGGCGCCTTCGGCACGGGAGTAGGCCTCACCGACCTCGCCTGCTGCCTCGCCCTCGGCGAGTTTTGGCAGGTCGTCCCCGAGACCATTCAGGTGGTCTTCACGGGCAACAGGCGTGCCTTCGTGACTGGAAAGGACCTAATTCTCTCGGTCCTTGCCGTTCTCGGCGTTTCAGGCGGGGCCGGCGCCGTTCTCGAATTTACCGGGGAGGGAGCCGAGGCCCTCTCTATCGACGAGCGCATGGCGGTGAGCAACATGGCCGTGGAGGCAGGGTCTGAGACAGGCTTTTTCCCCGCCGATCAGATCACCGCGGACTATCTAGACGGCCGCACCACCAAGCCATGGTCCAAGGAGCGCTCAGACCCTGACGCCGAGATCATTCGAACTGTGCATATCGACCTCGAAACGGTCAATCCACTGATCGCCCTTCCGCCTTCGCCCGGCAATGTCGCCGAAGTTCGCGAGGCGCGCGGCCGCAAGATCGATCAGGTCTACATCGGCAATTGCGCAAACGGAACGATGACCGACCTGCGGCAGGCTGCCAGCGTTTTAAAGGGTAGGAAAGTACACCCCGATACCAGGATGATCGTCGTGCCTGCAAGCCAACGCGTCTGGTTGCAGGCCAATCAGGAGGGGCTGCTCAACATTTTCGCTGAGGCCGGTGCGGCGGTCTCGATGCCGACCTGCGGGGCCTGCTTCGGCGGTCACAATGGGGTAATGGGCCCGGGAGAACGAGCAATCACCACAACCAATCGCAATTTCAAAGGCCGCATGGGTTCGCCCGAGGCAGAGGTCTACATCGCGAACGCCTATGTCGCCGCTGCATCAGCAGTCGCCGGCGAGATCGTCGAACCCCAGCAAATCGCTGACCATCTTGAGGTGGCGTGATGAATATCCATGCGAAGGCCATTTTAATCCCGGACGATAACGTTGACACCGACGTCCTTTACCCTGGGAAATACCTCAACGTGCTCGATCCCCAAGAGGCACGGACTCATCTTTTTGAAGGCCTGGATCCGAAACTGCGCGATCTACTCAAGGACGGCGATACCGTGCTGTTCGTCGGGGAAAACTTTGGTTCTGGCTCCTCAAGGGAGCAGCCCGCAACTGCCATGGCTGCCTCGGGCGTAAGGGCTGTCATCGGCAAAAGCTTCGCACGCATCTTCGCCCGCAACTGTGTCAACGCCGGGATGCCTGCGTATCGAAATGCGAACGCCGTTCTCGCGGTGAAAAACGGCGACGACATCGAGATGAACATCGCAACTGGGCTTGTGACGGTCAGCGGCCAAAACTTTTCGTCCGAGCAGATGCCGTCGCTCCCGAGGGAAATCCTCGCCGCCGGCGGGATGGTGCCTTGGGTTAAGAGGAAGCTCGACAAGGACTAAACGAGCCCCGGACAAGCCTTAGGCCGGCGAGCTCCGGCCGGCCTCACAAACCCGAAGCAGGCGAACGCAAGCAATGATCAATGCGACACTGATCGAACTGTGCTGCCTGCGCAATAAGACACAAAAAATTCGTGAATGGAGAAAGGTCTGCTATGGCCAGAACGGTCGCTGATCAAATCACGGAAATCCTAACGGTGGCCGGCGTAAAACGGATTTACGGAGTTGTCGGTGACAGCCTGAACGGCATTACGGAGTCTATCCGCCGTCAGCAAAGCATAGAATGGATGCATGTCCGGCATGAAGAAGCCGCAGCTTTCGCCGCTGGCGGCGAAGCCCACGTGACTGGAGAGCTTTCAGTCTGTGCCGGAAGCTGCGGGCCAGGCAATCTGCACCTTATCAATGGACTGTACGATTGTCACAGGTCGCGTCTGCCGGTGCTTGCCATTGCGGCACAGATTCCGTCGGCTGAACTTGGCACAGGCTATTTTCAAGAAACCCACCCAGAGACTTTATTCAAAGAATGTAGTTCATACTGTGAGCTAGTCTCGGGGGCTAAACAAGTACCGCGCATATTGGAGATCGCGATACGGCAAGCGGTGGGCAATCGCGGCGTCTCAGTCGTCGTTATCCCGGGTGATATTGCCCTTCAGCCCGCTACTGACGCCCCGCCGCCGAAAAAAGCGGGTCTATTACTTCGACGAGCGACTTCTGTCCCCGCAGAAATGGATATTGCCAGGCTCGTTACTTTTCTCAACAGCGACGGCCGAGTGACGATTTTGTGTGGTTCGGGATGCGAGGGCGCGCATGACGAAGTTCTTGCGCTGGCGGATCGCCTGAAAGCTCCGATCGTTCACGCGCTCCGCGGCAAGGAACACGTTGAGTGGAACAATCCATTCGACGTCGGCATGACCGGATTAATTGGGTTTTCCTCAGGTTATTACGCAATGCTCGACTGCGACATTCTCCTGATGCTCGGCACGGATTTTCCCTATCCCCAATTTTATCCGCGAGGGTCCGGAGTACGCATTGCACAGGTGGACGTGCGGCCAGAACAGATCGGGCGCCGGGCGCCGGTCGATCTTGGTGTGGTCGGCGACGTTCGCGCAACTATTGCAAGTGCGACGCCGCTTATCACGAGGGTCCGCGACAGCGTCCATCTCGACAGGTCGACTGAACATTACAGAAAAACGCGCGGGGATTTCAATTCCGTCGCGGTTAGCAAGTCCGGGCGCAAACCGATACATCCACAGCAGGTTGCCAAGGCAATTAGCGATCACGCTTCGGAGGACGCCATCTTCACCTGCGACGTCGGGCTGCCGACGGTCTGGGCTGCGCGCTATCTTGCAATGAACGGAAAACGGCGGCTTGTCGGATCTTTCTGGCATGGCTCCATGGCAAATGCGATGCCGCAGGCAATCGGCGCACAAGCAGCTTTCCCGGGCAGACAGGTAGTCTCGATGTCGGGTGACGGTGGTTTCACCATGCTGATGGGTGACTTTCTTAGTCTCGTGCAGCTAGGGTTGCCGGTAAAGGTCGTGGTGTTCAACAATAGCGCTCTGGGCTTCATCGAGATTGAGCAAAAATCGTCAGGCTTTCTCGACTTCGGGACTGCGTTTAGAAACCAAAATTTTGCCAACATGGCCGAAGCTTGCGGCGTGCGCGGGATCCGGCTTGAGGATCCGGAGGACGTCGAAAAAGGCATCGCTGCTGCATTTTCCCACAAAGGGCCTGTGCTGGTCGACGTGGTGGTGAGTCGGACAGCTCTTCCCATCCCCCCGACTATCACGCTTGAAATGGCCAAGGGCTTTACACTTTACATGGTAAAAGCCGTTTTAAACGGTCGCGCCGACGATCTCGTAGATCTCGCCAGAACGAACCTTTGGGCTTAGCCTTACAAAACCGGCAATAAATATGATGCAACCGTTTCTGCAGCACAACTCCTCGTTAATCTGTGGTTCATGCATCCGTTGCCGATAGAGCACTCAATCGGGAGCGTGTGGTCGCTCCATTTAGCTTAGTTGCTAACAACACGACGAAACTCGGTGGGGCTTGTCCCTACGTGCTTTCGAAATGCCCCAGAAAAGTGCTGTGTGTGGCTGAAGCCACAGGTAAGGGCTATCTCAGTCACCGGCATGTTAGTTGACCCCAACAGTCTCTTGGCCTTTTGAAACCTAAGCTCCAGAATGAACTGCATCGGTGTCTCATGAAAGGTCTGACGGAAGGCTCTTATAAAGTGCCGCGGGCAAAATCCGACTGCTTTCGCCAAATCGGAAACTAGAATTTTGTCTTCGAGATGGGCGCGAAGATATTCCTCGGTGCGTCGGCTGCTGGCGTGAGTAAGGCCTCCTTGAAACCTCTTCGGTGATCTGGCTCGGTTTCGGCTTAAATATGCCAGCGCTTGAACCACCCAACATTCTGACGTTAATTCAAATAGATCGTCTGGCGCAATCGCCTCGCGTGCGAACAGAGAAATTGAACGCTTTAAATTGTCGTCTACGACTCCAAATTGAGGTTCGTCCAAATAGCGGAGAAGTCGCTCAGTGCGATCTGTCTTCTTGAAGAAGACGACCGTGTAGTCTGCGTCTCCTTGAAGTTCGAATTCGGCTGAGACAGTGGTGAACGCCGGGATTATCATGGCACATTGAGACGCCGGCTTATTAAAACTAGCTACGGCGCCCCCAAGATCAAGACGATACCTCTTTACCCCACTGCCGAGCCACAACAACATCGGCAAGGCCTGCCGATATTTCCACTCGAAAGGTTTATCCGAACGTCGACGAACAACCTCAATCTGACAGCTTTGAGTGCAATTCACCACTCGGGAAAGTTGCGTCCCACCAACGGTGTGGCGGGGAATAATCTGCTGGTCAGCGGGAGACATGAGCTAGATCCTCTGAATTTCTGTCGAAACGTTCATGGCGGCTGAAGGGCGATTCTTCGTAGGACACGCCCGACGTCATCCAACCTTTTATGGAAGCGGGCGCCAGAAAGTTTCGGGTCACTTATCTGCACAACGGTTATGCGGGCGCTTTGTTCACGCTGCTCCGGACGATTGTTTTGCGCCCGTTTCATGAATAGGGCCGTTTCGGCCTTGCCTCGGTCGGGGGCCGCTCGGCGACCCGGCCCTCAACGGATATATCGATGAATCAATCGAGAAAGCTTCTTCCGACCTACTTGTTCAAGTGCACTGCCGAGGCGGATGCCTTAGTTACGCTGCGCGGAAGAGTAGGTCGCTTCGCAGTCTCGAAGATATGTCGTGGCATAGCAGGGCGGCGGATCCATCGCAGCTTCGCACCGCAGACCAATCTTCCCTTCCGAAAAGTGCAAGGCCTTCAAATCGCGTCCTGCTTGTCCGCCCGATGCGCAGCGAAACCCGTACGCAGCGCATTCATCAGGGCGACCGAACTCGGTTGCGCCGCGCGGCCGCGCGCTGTCGTTATGGCGATGGAGCGCAACAGCGGCTTCGGCGCTATCCGCGCCGTCTTCAAGTCCTCGAAATTAAACAGGGGAACGACGCCCACGGGCATAAAGGATATTCCGAATCCCGCCTTCAACATGGCTACGATCGTCATGACGTTGTGGGACTCGAACGCTGGCTTGAACTTCAGCCCGCTGGCCTCGTAGGCGTCGCAGAGCATTTCCCAGACAGCCGTTTCGGGAGGCATTGTCAGGAGCGGATATTTCGCAGCTTCGACGATGTGTACCGAACGCTGCCGGAAGAGGGGATGACCGCTATGTGCGGTCAAAACGAATTCTTCTTTGGCCAGCGGTTCGAATACGAACCGCTCATCCGCTCTCGCCAGCGGGCCCAAGGAAAAATCTATCTCGCCGGAAACCAGGCGGCTCAGCGACCGACCGACGAGATCGTCACGCACGATCACTTCGATGCCCGGCCATCGTCGCATGAATTTTTCAAGGATCGGAAGAAAGGCTGCGCCAGCGGCGATAGTCGGGGCGACGCCGATGATGACGCGTCCGCGCTGCATGCGCGCCTCATCGCGGAATTCGTGAATGACGGCACGCAGCTCCGACATTGCCTGTTCCGCGCGAACGCGTAGACGCTCGCCATGTTCGGTGATCGTGACTCTTCGAGTCGTGCGATGAAAGAGCTTTACACCAAGCACGTCTTCCGCGTGGCGGATGCGAGACGACACCGCCGGTTGGGATACGCCGAGTGCGATCCCGGCGGCGCGAAAATTTCCGTGCGTGGCGACGGCCAAGAAGGCTTCGATATCGCGGGGGCCCAGATTGATTTCAGACATGAATGAATTGATACGATAAATCGACTTTTCTTGTCAATGAGTTCGACCTAGCTTCCCCGACAACGAAAAACGCCGGCCGCAATCAACGGCAAGAGGCATTCAGCGGAGGTTCGATTTTCCATGACTACATCCGAAAAGCGCCCCGCGCAGACGGTGTCGCAGGCGCTCGCCTGTTTTGCCCTCGGGCTGCGGTACGAGGAGATCCCGGACGAAGTACTCAACATTGCGCGTGGGCATTTTGTCGATGTGCTCGGCATCGCACTCGCGTCCTCTACCTTCGATTTTGGCGACAGCGTGTTGCGCGCGGCGCGCGAACTCGGAAAGGGCGTGGAAGCGCGCGCCATCGGCTCGCTCGCGCCGCTGCCGCCCGCCTCGGCGGCCCTCGTCAATGGCACGCTCGCGCACGGGCTTGATTTCGACGACACGCATATCGGTGCGATCTATCACGCCAGCGCGCCAGCCCTGGCGTCCGCTTTGGCGGCCGGTGAGGCTGCCGGGGCGAGCGGCCGCGACGTGCTCGTCGCATTCGTGGCGGCGCTCGAAATCGGCTGCCGCCTCGCCGGCGCCGCGCCTGGTGCGTTTCACGCGAAAGGACTCCATCCGACCGCTATCTGCGGCGTATTCGCCGCAGCCGCTGCGTCTGCACGGCTGCGCGGCGCCGATGAAGAGGCGCTTGTGGCGGCGCTAGGACTTGCCGGTAGCCAGGCGGGGGGCATTCTCGAGATCGGCGAAAGCTGGCTGAAGCGGCTCCATCCGGGCTGGGCGGCCCACGCGGGGCTGGTGGCGGATGCGCTCGGCCGAAGCGGTTTCAAGGGGCCGCAATCGGTCTTCGAAGGCAAGCACGGCCTTTACGCCTCCCATGTTGGAGACATTCCCAAAGGCGAACTGGCGCCATCGTACCAGCTAGGCGTGGAGTGGCGCATTCCTGGTATCGCGCTCAAGCCCTATCCCTGCTGCCACTTCATTCACGGCTTCGTCGATGCCGCTCTGGCGTTGCGTGACCATCTTCCGCTCGACCAGATTGAGCGAATCGACTGTCCGCTCAGTCCGGCGCTGCGTCACATGGTCGCCGAACCCTACAAGCAAAAAATCCGGCCTACCACCAGCTACGAGGCGCTTTTTAGCGTGCAATACGTGGTTGCGCTCGCTCTCGTGAAAGGGCGCGTCGATCTCGCGGCCTTCTATTTCGAGCCGCTCGACGATCCCAAAGTGCTCGAAATTGCTGCGCGCACGTTCTGCATCGAGGATCCGGTAAGCGACTTTCCGAAACATTTCCCGGGCGAGGTACGCGTCCACCTGAAAGACGGCCGCACTTTCCAGCGACGCGAAAATACGAGCCTCGGCACTCCGGAACGACGGCTGCCGAAGGAAGCAATCAACCAGAAGTTCCTGGCGAACGCGAGCCGGGCGCTTGGCCTCATCGGTGCGGAACGCGCGCTCACGGCCGCCTGGGGGCTGGAAAACCTTGGCGACGTCAGGGATCTCGTGTCGCTTTGCGGATCAAAGGAAGGAAAAGCAGCGTGACGACGAAACAGATTCCTCACGGCCTCTACTACGAGGATTTCGAGGAGGGGCGTCGCTTCGATCACCACTGGGCGCGGACGTTCGGCGAGTCTGACGCGCTTTGGTACGCCAACATGACAATGCAATACAATCCTATCTATTTTAGTACGCCGCACGCGAAGGCGATGGGATACGACGGAATCCTCGTCCATCCGTTGTTCGTCTTCACCACAGCGCTCGGCCTCTCCGTGGAAGATCTGTCCGAGGCCGGCGGTCCGTTCCTCGGCATCGACGATCTAAAGTTCCACAAGCCGGTCTATCCCGGCGACACGATTCGATCGGGCTCGGTCGTCGTGAGCCGGCGATCGACCGCGTCGCGGCCAGGCTGGGGCGTGGTCGAGTGGAAGACCGTCGCCGTCAATCAAAAGCAAGAACTCGTCCTCGAGTTCCGCAGACGAAATCTGTCGAAAATGCGCGAAGCGCCGAAAGGGGAATGACGTGGAACTCTCGAAAGACCTTCTTGAACTGCAGAATGCGACCCGTCAGTTCGCCAACGTAGAAGTTCGTCCCTATGCCCATGCGCTGCATCTGAAGAGCGAGCAGATCCCAGACTCTATGCTGAAGAAGATGCGGGAAATGGGCTTTTTCGGCCTGCTCGCTTCGCCTGAATACGGCGGGCTTAATCTGGGTGCCATGGCAGTGGCGGTGGTGACGGAAGAACTCAGCGCAGCTTGGTTTTCGGTCGGCGCGCTTCCCGCTCGCAACTGGGGGCTTGGCATTCTCCTGGACAAATTCGGTACGCCCGAACAGAAGAAGAAGTGGCTGCCGAAGATCGTGTCCGGCGAACTGCAGGCCGCACATGCCGGCACCGAGCCAGAAGCCGGCTCCGACGCTGCCAACATCAAGACGACGGCAGACCTGAAGGACGGCGTTTATCGCATAAATGGCACAAAGCAATGGTGCACACACGCCAACCGCGCCGACATCATTTCGACTTTCGTTCGCACCAGCAAAGAGAGCAAGCACGGAGGCATCAGCCTGCTGCTCGTCGAAAAGGCCCGCGGCGACAGCTTCGTACCTCCGAAGCTGACTGGCGCACGGCTGGAGACCATCGGCTATCACGGCATGCACTCCTACCAGTTGTTTTTCGACGGATATGAGGTGCCGCAGGAAAACCTCCTCGGTGGTGTCGAAGGAAAAGCCTTCCGCCATTTGATGGCCGTGTACGAGCTTGCCAGAATGCAGTTCGCGTTTCGCTGTATCGGGCTGGCCCGGGAGGCTTATGAAGCAGCCTTGTCCTATGCGCAGCAGCGCGTTCAATTCGGCCAGCCGATCGCAAAATTTCAGGCTATCCGTCACAAGCTCGCGGACATGGCGACGCAAATCGAAGCCTCGCGCCAACTCGGCTACATGGTCGCGCGCAAGATGGACGCAGGACTGAGAGTCGATCTTGAAGCCGGCATGGTCAAACTGTTCGCATCCGAAATGGCGCATCGCGTCTGCCACGAGGCTGTACAGATCCACGGCGGAAGTGGCTTTGCCATCGACGCGCCGGTCAATCGCTTCTGGCGTGACTCCGGACTATGCACGATCGGCGAGGGCACGAGCGAAATTCAGCGTGAGGTTATCGCGCGTCGCCTGCTCGGGGAGCGCTGACATGAAATCTAGCATCGTCACCTATTTCGACGATTTCGTCGTCGGCGAGGTCTACGAACATTCGCGCGGGCGCACCGTTACCAATTTCGACAATTACGCGATTACGCACATGTCGATGAACACGGCCCAAGCGCACTTCAACCTTCCGTATTCCCTAAAAGCGCTCGACGGTCGCTTTGATGAGCGAATTGTTGCCGGCCCCTGCACAATCGGAATCGTGGTCGGACTAACCAGTCAGGACATGAGCGAGAACGCCTTCATGGACATCGGCCTGACTGGAATGAAACTCCATCACCCCGTTTTCGCCGGAGACACGCTGTACGCGCGCAGCGAGGTTCTTTCGCTGCAAGAAGACGATGACCGCAGCGACACCGGCGTCATGCGGTACCGCTTCACGGCCAACAACCAGGACGGAAAGCTGATTGCTGAGGGCGAACGCACGGTTCGCCTCAAAAAGCGCGCCGCCTGGAAGGCGCGCGACAAGGCCGCTCAAGAATTGGGAATCTCGATATGACCACCGCACTCTCAGGCATTACCGTCATCGACCTGACCCAGGGGGTCTCCGGTCCCTTCTCGACGCGGTTGCTCAGCCAAATGGGCGCGCGTATTATCAAGGTCGAACGTCCCGGCTCGGGTGACCTGATTCGCTTCTGGGATACCATCGTGCACGGCATGTGTTCAGGCCACGCTTGGGTCAATCCGGGCAAGGAAAGCGTCGCGCTTAATCTGAAGCAGGAAGCTGGCCGCGACGTGCTTAAGCGCCTGATCGCAAGCGCCGACATTCTCATCGAGAATTTCGTGCCGGGCTCCCTCGAAGCATGGGGTCTGACCTATGATACTATCAAGGCGATCAAGCCCGACATCATCTTCTGTCGTATCTCCGGGTTCGGACAGGAGGGCCCATATCGCGATCGCGCAGCGCTCGACCTGATTGTGCAGGGCGAGGCCGGCCTTATCCAAACGAACGGCACGCCCGAGGAGCCTGCGAAGATCTCAGTGTCGCTGTGCGATATCGCCGGCTCGATGTATGCGACGATCGGCATTCTCGAAGCGCTGTTCCATCGGCAGCGTACGGGACGCGGCCAGCAATTGCAGGTATCGCTACTCGAGTCAGTGCTGACCTGGACCGGCTATTTCCCTTACATGTACTGGTACGGCGGCAAGCTGCCGCAACGCGTCGGGCTGCATCATCACACGATGGCGCCGTACGGGCCCTATCCATGCCGCGACGGAAAGCAGGTGATCCTTGCGGCCGGTGGCGGCCACGTCGAGATGTGGCGCAAGTTCTGCCAGGCGATCGAGCGGATCGACATGTTCGACGATCCGTCATTCGCCAACAACGACTCGCGTCTCGCGAATCGCACTCTGCTCGACAAGAATATCTGCGAGGCGATCGGCAAGCAGGATCGCCCATACTGGCTGGACCGCTTTCACGAGTTCGGCATTCCGTCCGGCGCGATGAATGACCTCGGAGAGGCGTTGAGCCATCCCGCGATTGAGGCGCGCGGATTCATCAAAGAGGTCGATAGCGCTGTTGGTATGGTGAAAGTGTTCGATTTCCCGCCGCAATCCTCGGAAACGCAGTCGGTGAACGATCTGGGGCCGCCCGCGCTCGGCGAGCACACAGCAAGAGTGCTCGCGCAGTTCGGTTACTCGCCTGCCGAGATCGAATCCATGCGCGAAGATGGTGTCATTCAGTGCGCCGCCGCGCAGAAGGAAGCGGCGCATGCTTGATCGGTCTGCCGTATCTCAGACGCGCCAGCTGGCGGATTTCGCGGCGGCCGCGAGGCTCGACCGCGTTCCCGCTCCTACGAGAGAGCTTCTCAAGGATTGCCTGCTTGACACGATCGGGATCGCTGCCTTCTCGGCAGCCTTCGCCGAAAGCAGCCCCTCCTTTCGGGCCGGCGTTAAAGCGATGGGCTATGGTCCTGGCGATGCAACGGTTATCGGCGAATCTGACGGCTATTCGCCGCCGCAGGCCGCGCTGCTCAACGGCGCCTTCGCACATACGCTCGACTTCGACGACACAAACGTTTGGGGTTCGTTGCATCCCGGCGCGCCTGTCATCGCCGCGGCACTGGTGGAGGCTGAGCGCCTGCGCTCGACCGGAGCCGAATTCCTGGAAGCCTTGTCGGTGGGCTATGAGGTTTCCTGCCGCGTCGGCGCCGCGCTCGGACCGACAGCTTACGATCGGGGCTTTCACATCACCGCTGTCGCCGGAATCTTCGGTGCGGCCGCGGCCGCGGGACGGCTGCGACGGATCGATGGCGACACGATGGCGAGCGCGTTCGGCATCGCCGGAAGCAAGGCGGCTGGTTCGATGCAATACCTGTCGAACGGTTCGTGGAACAAGCGCCTGCATCCGGGCTTTGCCGCGCAC
>Ga0182030_10004833_pt1 | contig 28786 bp, 21 predicted proteins | sample 812S3MmetaG_FD_121299 | JGI IMG/M metagenome (GOLD analysis project Ga0182030, IMG submission 121299) | Permafrost microbial communities from Stordalen Mire, Sweden - 812S3M metaG (Illumina Assembly) | ecosystem: Environmental > Terrestrial > Soil > Wetlands > Permafrost | place: Sweden...
CCACGGCGCCACCAGGCCGGCCGTCGTGAACAGCCCGTTGGTGGTGCCCAGCATGGCGCCCCGCTGATGCACCGGACTGATTTCACCGATCAGGGTCGGGCCGATGGCAAAGGTCACGCCGCAGGCGGCGAAGGCCACCATGGCCAGCGGTATCGGTTCGAATTCGCCCGACGATTGCGACAGCAGCATCATCGCGAGGCCGACGACGACCACGCTGCCGCCGGCGAACAGACCGCGCGAAACCCGGCTCGACCATCCCCGCACCCGCAGCTTCTGCGAGACAAAGCCCATCGAGGGAGACAGAACCACTTGCAGCATCGGCGGCAGCGCCACGATCCAGCCGGTGGCGATCGGCGAATAGCCGGCGGCCTTGATCAGAAAGGACGGCAGCCAGACCACGGCCAGCGCCACCGCCCAATAGGACGCGAAGCCCGCCAGCGTCACGCCGAGAAAGGTCCGCGACGTCAGCAGCATCGCATACGGTATCCGTTCCACGCGGGCGGCCCCTGCCCCGCCCTGGCGCGCATCGAGCGGGCCTTCCTTGCCGACCACCATCCAGACCGCGACCCAAACCAGACCGATGACGCCGAGAAAGCCGAACGCGGCGTGCCAGCTGTAGGACACGATGATCCAGGTCAGCAGCGGCGGGAAAAGGCAGAGGCCGATCGGGGCGCCGATCGAGACCAGGCTGGTCGGAATCGCCCAGCGCTGGTTCGGGAACCATTTGTAGACGGCGTGAAGGGCGACCGGAAACGCCGGACCTTCGCCGGCGCCGAGCACGATGCGGCTCACCACCAGGGTCTGGATCGATACCACGCCCAGCATCGGCAGCTGCGTCAGCGCCCAGATCAGCGCCATCACGGTCAGGACGATTTTGGTCGAAACGCGATTGACCAGAAACCCGACCAGCGCCGCCGAGATCGAAAACAGCAGGAAGAACGCGCTGCCGATCTGGCCGAATTGCTCGTTGCTGAGATGCAGATCCCGCATGATGTCCGCCGCGGCCAGCCCGACCACGGCCTTGTCCGCAAAATTGATCATCATGAAGACGACCATCATGCCCAGGATGATCCAGGCCCGCCGGGCATCGGCCTCCGACTGACCGCTCGCTTCCACCATGCTGTCCTCCCTTTTTGCTTTTCTTTGTTCTCCGCGCCGCTGTCGTCGTTTTCATCGCGGAGACGCGTCGGAGCTGCGTTCCGCGATCAGATGACCTTGTCGCGCGCGAGCTGTTCAACCTGCGCCTCCGAAAGGCCGAGCCAATCCAGATAGACCTCGCGATTGTCCTGCCCGATGTCGCCGGCCGAGTGGCGCATCTGCACGGGATCGACGGCGAAGCGCGGAACCGCATTGGCCATCGCCACCGAGCCGAAATCCCGATCGGGGACGCGCGTGATCATTTCGCGCGCCTTCGACTGCACATCGCCTGCGATCTGCTCGATCGAATAGATCGGCGCGATCGTGCCCTGCGCTGCCGTGAATTCCGCGAGCACCTCGTCGAGGGTATGTTCGGCACACCACGCCGAGAAGATTTCATTGAGCTCCGCCGCGTGCTTGACGCGCTGGTCGTTGCCTGCAAAGCGCGGGTCCGCGATCAGTTCGGGCCGTCCGATGGCACGGCAATTGGCCGCGTAGAGCGCGTTGGTCGAACCCGCCAACGTGACCCAGCGGTCGTCCCGGGTGCGAAACACCGCCGCCGGCGCCGAATAGCCGTTGGCATTGCCGATGCGGCCGCGGGTGAAACCGAGCTGATCGAATTCGACCGGAAGGACGTCGAGCAGACGAAACACCGCTTCGGTCAGCGCCAGATCGATCTCCTCGCCGGGAGCGTCCGGGTTTCGCGCTCGCTTCCACAGCGCCGCAAGCACGCCGACGGCGCCGAACAATCCCCCGATCGAATCTCCGATCGGGTATCCGGGATGGGTGGGTTCGCCATCGGCTTCACCGGTAATGTAGGTCAAGCCGCCCATCGCCTCGAAAATACGGGCAAATCCGGGCCTGGAGCTGTAGGGCCCGTCCTGGCCGAACGCCGTCGCCCGCAGGATGACCAGGCGCGGCTGGATCGACCACAGCACCTCTTTCGACAGCCCCCAGCGATCGAGAGTCCCCGGACGGAAGTTCTCGATCAGGACGTCGAAACGCGGCAGCATCTGCTTGAACAGCGCAAGCCCTTCCGGCGTGCGAAGATCCAGCGTGGCGAATTTCTTGTTGCGGTTCGCCGCCTTCCACCACAAGGGCTTGCCGTCCTTGAACGGCGGAAAGGACCTCAGCCCATCGCCCTGTCCCGGCATCTCGATCTTGAGGACATCGGCCCCATAATCGGCCAGAAGCGTCGCCGCCAGCGGTGCGGCAATGATGGTGGCGATGTCGAGAACCTTCAATCCTTCGAGGGGGCCGCCCATCTCAGCCGCCTTGTCCGAAGCGATGTCCCTTCTCCGCGAACGCCAAATGGTTTTCAGCTTTCGAGAATGCGACCGGATCGCGGATCATTTGGCGGCTTTCCTGTTGTGTTGTCCGCGAGCCTCAATGGTCGGCTCGCCTTCGTCGACCAGCGAGCGGATGCTGACGGCCAGCGCCCTGATGCGCGGACCGATCTCGGATTCAAGTTGCCCGGGCTGCAGTCGAAAAGCAGGGATGCCACAATTGATGGCAAAGGATTGCTTGACGTTTCGCGCGTGAAACAACGGAGCGGCGACCGCGTGAATGAAAGCCATGTACTCGCCATAGCACGTGCAAAATCCCTGATCGGCGCATTGCCGAATTCCGGCGCGGTACATTTCGCGGGAGGCGGACCACGAATCCGCGTCGCCCTTCTTTATCCGCTCTTCCAGAAGCACGGAATCCTCGACCGGCAATATCGCCGCCGCGGCGCGCCCCATCGCCGTACTGACGACAGGAATTGGCATGCCGATGTCGGGGACGTGCGGCCCGACGTCTCCCGATCGCGCGGTCTCGACATAGATCATCGCCGTGCCGTCGAGCAGTCCGATCGAGACCGTGCCGCGGACGCTGGCCGCGAGTTCCTGCATCAGCGGTCGGGCGACCTGGCGAAATTGCATGCCGGCGAGCAGCGGATGGGCCATCCGCAACGCCCGGGCGCCAAGGCTGTATCTGGCAAGGTCCTGATCGTAACGCAGGTAACCGAGCTCGGCGAGCGTGTGCGTCAACCGCGCCACCGTCGGCCTCGGAATCCCGGTCCGTGCCGCAATCTCCATGTTGCCGAGCAGGCTTGCGCCGGCCTCGAAGGCCTCGAGCACCACCAGCCCCTTGGCCAGGGTGGTGGCGAAAGCCGCGTCGCCGGCGCTCTCGGCGAGCACCGTTTCTGCGGACGGGGACGGAACGAAGGTCGGTTTGCGGGACAAGGCGGGCATCATGACCCTTTTAATGGTCGAGTTCGCGATCTATGTCCATTAAATTCGTTAATTGTCGGTTTCTGTCCATTATGTTGACGTAAGGAGGGCATGCCGTTCAAAGTTCAGTGAATCGTAAGGGGTCCGGCTGTACTCTTCGCTCCCGCTTGCCGGCCCGCCCACCCGCCTATCCCCCGGAGACATCGCCGTGAAACTGAATCACATCAAGATCGGCTCGAAACTCACGATCCTGGTCGGCGTGACACTGGCCGGCCTCTGCGTCGCGGGGGCGCTCGCCGGTTATCTGATGCAGCGGGAGATGCTGAACGCGCGCATCGAGCAGATCCACGCCGTCGTCGACGTGGCGCGCAACATGGCGGCAGGCTTGCAGAAGCAGGTCGATGCCGGCGAACTCACCAAGGAGGCCGCCATCGCCGAGTTCGGCAAGCGAGGCAACACGCTGACCTATGATGGCGGCTCCGGCTACCTGTTCGGGTACACCATGGAAGGCATCACGGTGTTGCTGCCGGATTCCAAGCTGATCGGCAAGAATCGCCTTGATACGCTGGGCGACGAAGGCAAGGCCAACTTCCGCAAGATGCGCGACGGCGTGGCCGCCAATGGACAGGTCACGCTGTTCTACGTCAACCAGGTGCCGGGCCAGGAAAAATTCAGCCGCAAGGTGAGTTACACCGCGGCGATCCCCGGCTGGAACATGTTTGTCGGCACCGGCGTCTATATCGACGATCTCGATGCCAAGATGAGGTCGATCGAATGGGTCCTTGGTCTGGCCATCCTCAGCATCGCGGTGATCGCGGCTGCGATCGCATGGCTGATCGGCCGCAGCATCAGCCTGCCGCTCCGCCTGCTCGGCGAACGGATGCAGGCGCTGGCGAGCGGCGAACTGGAAGCCGAGATCCCCGGCATCGGCCGCGGCGACGAGATCGGCCGCATGGCGGCCACGGTGCGGACCTTCAAGGACAGCGCGGTGCGGGTGCGCGAGCTCGAGAAGGCGGAGGCCGAGACCCAGACGCGCACGGCGACCGAACGCCGCGCGGCGATGGAAAACCTCGCCAGCGACTTCGAGCGCAGCGTCAACGGCATCGTCCACACGGTGTCGACGGCGGCGGCCGGCATGCAGAGCACGGCGCAGTCGATGACGTCGACCGCCAGCGACGCCAGCGCGCGTGCCGCAACGGTCAGCGCCGCTTCGAAAAGCGCGTCGAGCAATGTGGGCACGGTGGCGGCCGCGGCCGAAGAGCTATCGAGTTCGGTTGCCGAGATTTCGCGGCAGGTCATGCGTTCGAACGAGATCGCCAGCCGGGCGGTCAACGACGCCGAGCGCACCAATGCCACGGTGCGGATCCTGTCCGAGGGCGCCGAGAAGATCGGCGAGGTGGTGAAGCTGATCCACTCGATCGCAGCGCAGACCAACCTTCTGGCGTTGAACGCCACCATCGAAGCGGCGCGCGCCGGCGATTCCGGCCGCGGTTTTGCCGTGGTCGCCTCCGAGGTCAAGGCGCTCGCCAACCAGACCGCGAAGGCGACCGAAGAAATCTCGGGCCAGGTTACCGCCATGCAGCGGTCGACCGGCGAGGCGGTTTCGGCCATCAGCGGCATCACGGAGACGATCACGCAGATGAGCGAGATCACGGTAAGCATCTCCACCGCGATCGAGCAGCAGGGCGAGGCGACGCGCCAGATCGCCCGCAACATCCAGGAGGTCGCGACCGGATCGAGCGAGATCAACTCCCACATCGGTGGCGTCACCACGGCGGCAGCTGCCGCCGGCGCGGCGGCGTCCGAGGTGCTGGCCAGCGCCCGCGAACTCGACAACCAGTCCGGCATGCTGCGCAAGGCCGTCGATGGCTTCCTGGCCAAGGTTCGCGCCGCCTAAAGCAAGATGGCTTCAGGTTGAGACGGCACAAGCGATCAGCGCTTCCCCGCTCACGGCAGGGCGATCGCATATGATCGAATCGAAGTGGCGACGAAGCCGATCCTCCCTGGAGGGCCCTGGAAGGGGAGGGTCGGCCGCTTTGTTCGAAGCGGTCGGGGTGGGGTGATTGTTGATCCGCGGTGCACCTCACGCGGCGCATGAAGCGCAACCCGGAAGCGGCCACACGGGTCATGCCGGTTTAAAGCCGGACGAAAGCGGCCGGCTCAATACCGTTTCAAGTACGTAATTTCACAAGAAATCTCATTTGTTACTCTTTTTCATGGAAAGTTACTGCTTTTCAGGTAGGTTGTTCTGAGAACGCGAGTTCATAGGGACGATCGAATTTTCATGAAAAAGGTCCCTGAGTACCGTTTTTCAGAGCCAGTAACGGTTTTTCACGGGTTCCGGCTCCCGCAGCGTGCCACGCCGGCCGGATACGCGGCCCTGGTTGACGCCCATGGGCTGAAGGTCCCGATGCCGCGCACGCTGTCCGCCATCGGCCCGCGGCACAGGGAATATGAGCAGGACGGCTGGCATATTTACACGCCGCGCCACGCGCCGCCCGCCAGCCTCGAAGGACACCTGACCTTCGCCCTCAAATATGAGGGGCTCGACCTTCTCGTCCTGAAAGCTCTGTTCCTTGCAACGGGCCCCGGCCCCATCGAGACCATCATAAAAGCGACGCCGACCGGCAGATACGCGCGGCGCGTCTGGTTCTTGTACGAGTGGCTGCTTGGAAAAACGCTGGATCTGCCGTCGGCCGGGAAGGGCGTTTACGCCGACGTCGTCGATGCCGACCTGCAATGGACGGCGGCCGGAAAAAACTCCACCCGGCACCGCGTCAAAAATAACCTGCCCGGCACACCATCCTTCTGCCCGATGATCTTCCGGACAGCGGCCTTGCGCGAATTCGCCGAACGCGACCTGGCTGAGCGCGCGCGCGCGGTCGTTGCCGAGGTGCCTGCCGACGTGCTGGCCCGTACGGCGGCCTTCCTGTTGCTGAAAGACTCGCGCTCAAGCTTCGAAATCGAAGGCGAGCATCCAGCGCTGGAACGCATCCAGCGCTGGGGCCGCGCCATCGGCGAAGCCGGACGTCGGCCGATCGATCTCGACGAACTGCTTCGCCTGCAACGTATCGTTATCGGCGACGATCGCTTTGTGCGCCTGGGCCTGCGCGACGAAGGCGGGTTCGTCGGGGACCGCGACCGAGATTCCGGCATGCCCCTGCCCGACCACATCAGCGCCAGGCATGAAGACCTGCCGTCCCTGATCGATGGGCTGGTCGCGTTCGATCGTAACGCGGCCCCGCATCTCGATGCGGTGCTGGCCGCCGCGATCCTAGCCTTCGGTTTCGTCTACATTCACCCGTTCACGGACGGCAACGGCCGCCTGCACCGATATCTGATCCACCACGTCCTGGCGGAACGAGGCTTCAATCCGCCGGGCATGGTGTTCCCGGTTTCGGCAGCTATCCTCGATCGTATCGACGATTATCGTCGAACGCTCGGAAGCTACTCCGGACGCCTGCTCCCGCTTATCAAGTGGGCGGCTACGGACAAGGGGAACGTCCGGGTCCTCAATGATACGGCGGATTACTACCGGTTCTTCGACGCGACGCCGCATGCGGAGTTTATCTACCAATGCGTCGCCCGGACGATCGACACCGATCTTCCGGCGGAAGCGAGGTATCTGCAAGCCTGCGATAGGTTCAAACGCGGCGTGACGGAGATCGTCGACATGCCCGACGGGACGCTCGATCTGCTATTTCGTTTTCTCCGCCAGAACAAAGGGGCATTGTCGAAGCGCGGCAGAGAAAAAGAATTCGCTGAACTGACCGACGATGAGATCGCAAAGATCGAGGCGAGCTATAGCGGCGTGTTTCCTGAATAGCCGAACGCGACAAAACGGCGAGACAGAAGATGATGAAAGTCCATGGACGACCACCGGCGCGCGCCGGGAGTTCGCCACGTCGCCTGCGCTGACGGTATTTGGCGCCCCATCATGCCGGCCCGAGCGCAAACCGAGCCTCCGGACGTCCCCGCGCGCCGACGTCCAGAACAAAGGTCCGGCCATGGTCCGGATCGGCGGCTTTGGCCTGCTCGTCCATTCCCTCCCAGGCGGTGGTGACCAGCAGCCGGTCCAAATTCCGGCCGACGAATACCGGGCAGCTCGGCTGGCTCGCCGGCACCGGCAGGCTGCGGACGCGGACGCCTTGCGGGGTGTAGACATCGATGCAGGATCCGCCCCAGCGCGCGTTCCAGATCAGTCCCTCGTCGTCGACCACGGCGCCGTCGAGACTGCCCTCGCCGCCGCGATGGTCGTAGAGCATCAAAGGATCTCCGACCGGCATGGCGTTGGCCGGGTCGATGGCGACGCGATAAAGGATGCCCTCGCGGCTATCGGCAAAATAGGCCGCCGCGCCATCGGGCGAAAAGCAGATCGCGTTCGGTATGGTGACGCCGGCATAGAGCCGATGCCATTCGCCGCGATGAAAGTGATAGATCGCACCGGCGCTGCTCTGCGCCTTGCGGCCCATGGTGCCGATCCACAGTGCGCCGCAAGGGTGGACCCGGCCATCGTTGGAGCGGGTGCCGGCATTGTCGGCCTCGAGCGGCGCATGAAGCGCAAGCCGGCCATCGGCGATGTCGCGGACATAGAGGCCATTTTCGGTCGCGAGCAGCTGGCGATGGTCGTCGATCAGGGCGACCAGGCTGGCCATGAAGGGAAGCGGGTGCGAGCTGACCGCGCCGGATTTAAGGTCGGCCTGAAACAGGGTGCGGCCGATGATATCGACCCACCATGCGGTATCGCTCGCCGAATCATAGGTGCAACCCTCGCCGAGATGACAGCGCCGTTCACCCAGGACCGTGGTGCCGACCCGGTCGTTGCGATCGTCCGCCATCGCGCGGCCCTCAAATTGCAGAAAACCGATAGATCGAATGGTGGCGATAGGTCTGCCCGGGATCCAGCCGCACGGGCGGAAAATCCGGACGGTTCGGCGCGTCGGGATAGGCCTGCGGCTCGAGGCAGAGCGCGTCGTACTGACGGTGGACGCGGCCATGTTTGCCGGTCACGGTCGCGTCGAGGAAATTGCCTGAATAGAACTGGACACCGGGTTGATCGGTCAGCAGCTCGAGAACGCGGCCCGACCTTGGCTCTTCCACGCGGGCGGCAAAACGCGACAGACCGGCGGCGGCGCCGCGCAGGCAGAAATTGTGGTCGTATCCGCTGCGGGTCCGGATCTGCTGATCTGCATCGCCAAGGCGCGCGCCGACGCGATGGGGTTTGCGGAAATCGAACGGCGTGGCATCGACCGGGCTCGGCGCGGCCAGGGGGATGCCGCCCGGGTTCACCGGCAAATAGGCATCCGCCGCGATCGTCAGACGGTGGTCGAGAATATCGCCACCGGACTCGGCGCCCGCGAGATTGAAGAAACTGTGGTTGGTCAGGTTGACGACGGTCGGCTGGTCGGTCACCGCGGAGAATAGAATCGAGAGCTCGCGGCCGCCTGAAATACTGTAGGTGACTTCCGCTGCAAGCCTGCCCGGATAGCCCTCCTCGCCGTCCGGACTGACGTAGCGCAGCGTGACGAAAGGCGCGGGCTCTTCACCGATGTCCTCGACCGACCAGGCTTTGCGGTCGAAGCCCGCCACGCCGCCATGCAGCGCGTTGTCGCCGTCATTCGCCGCCAGTTGAACCCGACGGCCATCGAGTTCGAATGTGGCGTTGGCGATGCGGTTGGCAAAGCGCCCGACGGTGGCGCCGAGGAAACGGCGAACCGCAACATAGCCTGCAAGATCCTCGTGGCCGAGCACGATATCGGCAAGGCGGCCGGCGCGATCCGGCGCCAGGATGGACTGGATCGCCGCGCCAAAGCTGATCAGGCGCACCTCAAACCCTTCGTCACCGCATAGCCGCACCGTCTCGATCGCGGTGCCATCCGGCAGCCGGCCGAAGGTCGCGCGCGCGACCTTCGCCATCTGGGATCCCGACTGCGCCATGTTCAATCCTTAAAAAAATGGTTCGACTTCCCGGCGCCGGCCGAGCAGGAAGGCATCCGCGACATGGACCAGCGGCGAGAGATCGACGTCCGACACCCCGTTGGCCATCAGTTCGACGAAACGCCGGTAGATGCCGCGATACTCCGCCGGCTTCTCGTCAACCAGCGTGCGGTCGTCATGGACCAGGCGGCTGCCGCCGGCAGCGAGCAGCAGATGCCCGGCGTCGGTATCGATGCCGATGTCCCAGGTCTGCGGCCCGGTCTGGCGCCAGTCGAATTCGGCCCGCATCGACAGACCGTCCTGGTCCGAGAAAGCCAGATCCGCCGCGATCGGCGCGGCGCGATTGCGCGGGAACGACAGTTCGGCTCCGGTCAGAAAGAAGGGGCGCGGCAGGATGCGGGTCAGGATCGAGAGGGCATTGATGCCGGGATCGAATACCCCAAGTCCGCCGGGCTCCCAGATCCAGGCCTGGCCCGGATGCCAGACTTTCACGTCTTCCTTCCATTCGACGGCAACCGACTTGATCGTTCGGCCGGCGAGGAACGTTCTTGCCGGCTCGACCGCCGGTGCAAAGCGCGAATGCCAGGTCGCAAACAGCGTCCGGCCGGACTGCCGTGCGGAGGCGATCAGCGGCGTGAGTTCACTGACGGTCGCACCCGGAGGCTTCTCGAGCAGCACGTGCTTGCCGGCCTTCAACGCGGCGGCGGCCTGGGCGTGGCGTACCTGCGGCGGCGTGCAGAGCGCCACGGCGTCGATATCGGGCGCGCCGCCGAGCAGTTCATCGATGGTGGCGAAATGCGCGATGCCGTCGATCGACGCATGGCGGCTGGCGATGGCGGCAAGCCCAATGCCCTCGGTGCCGGCGATCGCGGGAATGTGCTGATCCCGGGCGATCTTGCCGAGACCTACGATGGCGAGGCGGATGGCGGTCACCATGGTCTACCTGCCCCATCGCAGCACGCGCGGACCGGGATTTTTCGCCCCGGGCCATCCGGATCGCGCCGGCTCTCACGGTCGAACAGCGCCGCCGCCGGCAATACAGCTTTGCAGGGCCGCTCGACGTTGCAGTTCGTCATGACCATCCTCTGTCTTCTCCGCAGCCCGCGACCCGTCCGGCAGGCGACCGAATGTTGCAGATTTTTCAGCCGGCCGCACCATGACGGCGCAGGCCGTTGAAGATCACGTTCGCCATCGCCGCGGCGGCGGCCTCGGCATCGCGGGCGGCGATGGCATCGACAATGCGCTCGTGGGCGGCGATGGTGATCTCACGCTCGGATTCCTCGGTCGGGGCGCTGAGCCGGAACGACGCACGCAAGGCCGCCTCGATCACCGCACCGATCGACCGCATGAACGGATTGGCCGAGATCGTCGCAACATCGAGATGCAGCCGAAGGTCGGCATCGGCGAATTCGATGCTGTCGGAGGCGAAGCTGCGCATCCTGGCAATGCTGTCGCGCAGAACAGGAATCGCCTCGTCCGCCCGCCGTTCGGCGGCAAGGGCCGCGGCGCGCGGCTCGACGGCGAGGCGGATATCGGCGAGATCGGCCAGAAACCGCTTGTCGATTCCGGCCTCGAGGTGCCAGCCGAGCACGTCGGAATCGAACATGTTCCAGGCCGAGCGTTCCCTGACCCGGGTGCCGACTCCCGCCTTGGAATTGAGCAGCCCCTTGGCGGACAGCGTCTTGACGCTTTCGCGCAGCACGGTTCGCGATACGTCGAACATGGCGGTCAGTTCCGCGTCGCGCGGCAGACCGGTGCCTTCCGGATAACGGCCGACGATGATGTCGATGCCGATGGTGCGGGTGACCTCCGCCTGGCTGGAATGGCCGCGGCCGGGTGCAACCACGACCAGATTCGACCTCATGGCACGCCTCCCGCGACCAAGGTGGTGGGCCGCCTGGCGATCCGCACCAGAGCCTGCTGGAAGGCGATAAAGGCGAACAGCAGGAAACCGGTCACGATCTTGGTCCACCAGCTCGACAGATTGCCGTCGAAGGTAATGTAGGTCTGGATCAGGCCCTGGATCAGCAGCCCCATCAAGGTCCCGAACATGAAACCCGCGCCGCCCGTCAACAGCGTACCGCCAATGACCACGGCCGCGATGGTGTCGAGTTCGACACCGACGGCCGACAAGGCGTAGCCGGCCGCGGTGTAGAACGAGAACACGATGCCCGACAGACCGGCCAGCACGCTCGACAGCATGTAGACCCGGATGATGGTGGGCCCGACGCGAACGCCCATCAGCGCGGTCGACTGCCGGCCGCCGCCGAGCGCATAGACGTTGGTGCCGAACCGGGTCAAATGCAGCAGCACGGCGCCCGCGGCGAACACGGCGAGCATGATCATGGCGATCAGCGGCAACCGGCCGCCGCCGGGCAGATGGATCGTCAAGCGGTCGATATCGGTATAGAGCGGGGCGTTGATCGGAATCGATTCCGTCGACATCAGGAAGGCGGCGCCGCGCGCCAGAAACATCCCGGCCAGGGTGACGATGAAGGGCGGCATCTCGAAATAGTGAATCACCGCGCCCATCGCCGCGCCGAACGTCAGGCAGATCGCCAGCACGGTCGCGAAGGCGACCAGGGGCGGAATGCCGAGGTGTTCGATCGCGATGGCAAGAAATACTGTGGTGAAGCCGATCACCGAGCCGACCGAGAGGTCGATACCGCCGGAGATGATGACGAAGGTCATGCCGACGGCGACGATGCCGAGAAAGGCATTGTCGGTGAGAAGATTGGCGACCACCCGGGTCGAGGCAAAGTTCGGAAACTGCAGCGAGCAGAGCACGAACCCGACGACAAAGACGGCCGTGGTGACCAGAACGGGAAGCAGGCGACGCATCAGGGCATTCTCTTCCTGTTGAACCGGTAACCGAGGCCGGCCAGGCGCGGTGACTGCAGCAAGAGAACCGCGATCACCACGACGGCCTTGACCACCAGATTGAGCTCCGGACGGTAGCCGCTGAGCAGAATGCCGGTGTTCATGGCCTGGATGATCAACGCCCCGAGCACGGCGAGGATCACACTGAAGCGGCCGCCGAACAGCGAGGTGCCGCCGATCACCACGGCGAGGATGGCATCGAGCTCGAGCCAAAGACCGGCATTATTGGCATCGGCGCCCAGGATGTCGGCGGCGGAAATGACGCCGGCGACAGCGGCACAGAGACCGCACCAGACATAGGCGGCGATGGTCACCGCGGTGGTGCCGATGCCGGCCAATTCGCTGGCGCGGGCGTTGGCGCCGGTCGCCTCGATCAAGACGCCAAGCGCGGTGCCCCGCACCAGCAGCAGGGTCAGCAGCAGCATGCCGAGCGTGATGGCGACCGGCGCCGGTACGCCGAGCACCGATCCGTTGCCGAACCAGGCAAGCTCCGGCGATGAAAAAGTGACGATCCTGCCTTCGGTGATCAACTGGGCGATGCCACGACCCGCGACCATCAGGATCAAGGTGGCGACGATCGGCTGGATGCGGAGCACCGCGACCAGAAATCCGTTCCAGAGGCCGCACAACAGCCCGACGCCGAGAGCCGCGGCCAGGGCAAGCGGCACCGAATGGCTATCGACCAGGCTGGCCGCGACCGCGCCCGCGATCGCCATGACCGCGCCGACCGATAGATCGATGCCGCGGGTTGCGATCACCAGCACCATGCCGAGCGAAAGCAACGCCACCGGCGCGCCGCGATTGAAGACATCGACCAGACTGCCGAACAGGCGTCCATCCTGCAGGCGAAGGTCGAAGAACTGCGATGAGACCAGCCGATCCGCCAGCAGGATGGTCAGGAACGCCAGGATTTGCGGAGTGCCCGTCCTTGGCAAGCGAAACGACACCATGGTCATCTTTCTTCAGGTCACGTGCTGCGTCTCGGCGGCGATGGTCGACAGCACGGCCGGAACCGTGATCCGGTCGCCGCTCAAGGTGGTAACATGCGCGCGGTCGCGCAGCACGACGACCTCGTCGGCATAGATCGCGACCTCCTCGATTTCCGATGAGATGACGAGAAGCGCAAGTCCGTCGGCGCAGAGCTGGCGGATCAGGCGGATGATCTCGGCATGGGCGCCGACGTCGATGCCGCGGGTCGGTTCGTCGAGGATCAAGAGGCGCGGCTTGGTGGCCAGCCATCGCGCCAGCAACGCCTTCTGCTGATTGCCGCCCGACAAAAGGCCGATCGGCCGCTCCGGATCGGCGGGACGGATGTCGAGCAGCTTGATGAAATGTCGCGCGATTTCATCCTGCTCTGTCCTCGCCAGCGGCTTCATCCAGCCACGACGGGCCTGCAGCGCGAGCACGATGTTCTCGCGCACCGAAAGTTCGGCAATGATGCCCTCGGTCTTGCGCTCTTCCGGGCAATAGCCGAACCCGAGACCGATGGCATCGCGCGGCGAACCGAGGCGGACCGTCTCGCCCGCGACCTCGACGGTACCGGTATCGGCACGCTCGGCGCCGAACACCAGCCGCGCCGTCTCGGTTCGCCCCGAACCAAGCAACCCGGCGAGCGCCACCACCTGCCCGCTCCGCAAGGCCAGATCGAACGGCGCCAGATAGCGCCGCTTGCCGAAATTCCGGAAACTCGCATAGGGCGCCTTGGCGTCGTCGATCGGCCGGGGTTCGCGGTCGGCAGTCACCTGCGAAAGCTCCCGGCCCAGCATCATGTGCACCAGGTCGAGCCGCGGCAAGGTCGAGGTTTCCCGATCGCCGACCAGCCGGCCGTTGCGCAGCACGGTCATGCGGTCGGAGATGGCGTAGACCTGATCGAGGAAATGCGTGACGAAAATGATGCCGATGCCGCGGCCGGCGAGCTGGCGCATGATGCCGAACAGGATCTCCACTTCGTGGGCGTCGAGGCTCGCGGTCGGCTCATCCAGGATCAGGACGCGCGCCGACATGTCGACCGCCCGCGCGATCGCAACGAGATGCTGCACGGCGACGGAATAGTCACCGAGCGGCGCACCGACGTCGATCGTGAGCCCGAAGCCGCGCAGCAGCGCTGCGGCGTCGCGGCGCATGACCCCGTCGCGGACCAGGCCGAAGCGGGTCGGCTGGCGGCCAAGGAACAGGTTTTCGGCAACGGTGAGATTGGGCAGGAGGTTGACCTCCTGATAGACGGTGGCGATGCCCGCCTTGACCGCCTCTTCGGAATCGCGCGGCGTGATTTCGACGCCATCGAGCCTGACGGTGCCGGCGTCGCGCTGAACGACGCCGGTGACGGCCTTGATCAGCGTCGACTTGCCGGCGCCGTTCTCTCCCAGCAAAGCGTGGATCTCGCCCCGGCGCAGCGTCAGGCGAACGTCGTCGAGAACGCGCTGACCCAGGAAACTCTTGGTCAGACCCGTGACTTCGAGCAGAGGGTGAGCATGTTCCTGACGCGAAGCCATCGCCGACACTTTCCAACAGCCGCCCCGGCAGCCGCGCCTGACACGCGAGGATCAAAGTCGCGGCGCGTTCGGCGCCGCCCGGTCCGTGGCGGCTGCAATCAGTAGCCAAGGCCTTTCTTGCTGTCATAGACCTTCTGCGGATCGTCGGCCGGGGTAAAGAGCTTCGATTCGGTCTGGATCCATTTCGGCGGTACGGTTCCCTTGTCCTTGAAGGCGATCAGCGCATCGAGGGCGGGTCCTGCCATGTTCGGCGTCAGCTCGACGGTCGCGTTGGCCTCGCCGGCCATGAATGCCTTGAAAATGTCGGGCACCGCGTCGATCGAAACGATCAGGATGTCCTTGCCGGGCTTGAGGCCCGCCTCCTTGATCGCCTGGATCGCGCCGACCGCCATGTCGTCGTTATGGGCATAGAGCGCGCAGATGTTCTTGCCACCGTTCTCGGCCTTCAGAAAACTTTCGGTAACTTCCTTGCCCTTGGCGCGGGTGAAATCGCCGGTCTGGCTGCGGATCACCTTGATATTGGGATGTTTGGCGATCGCATCGTCAAACCCCTTCTTGCGGTTGGTGGCGACGCTGGCCCCGACCGTCCCCTGGAGCTCGACCACGCTGCAGGGCTTGTCGCCGACATTCCCGGCCAGCCATTCGCCGGCGACGGCACCTTCGTGAACGCTGTCGGAGGTGACGGCGGTCAGATAGAGCGACTTGTTGGCGGTATCGATGTCACGATCGAGCAGGATCACCGGGATCTTGGCGTCCTTGGCCTCGCCGAGCACGGCATCCCAGCCGGTCGCAACGACGGGTGCGAGGAAAATGGCATCGACGCCTTGTGCGACAAAGGAGCGGATCGCCTTGATCTGGTTCTCCTGTTTCTGCTGCGCGTCGGCGATCTTGAGCGTGACGTCGCGCTTCTGGGCTTCGCTTTTGGAAACCGAGGTTTCGGCCGCGCGCCAGCCCGATTCCGAACCGATCTGCGAGAAGCCGACTGTCAGACTGGCGGCGAAGGCAGTGCTGGCCGTACCCGGGACGAACGCGACGAGCGCGGCGAGGAGAACGTTTTTGAGAGTCATGTTTTTGAGAGTCATGGCTGATGTCGCTCCCTAACTGTTGTGGACCGCCGTCCCGCCTCTTCGGGCAGGATCGTAGCTGGCGCATTCTTCCATGCCACATCCCGTAATTGCTGTATAGTAGACTATCATATTAGTATGACTAAGTTCGGTTCCGCTGGCCTTGAAGCCGCGCGCGGGCCGCCCGGTGCCGAATCGACGGATGCAAATCTTCGGCTCCCCCACCCAGGTTGCGGGTAATCACCGATCTGACCCGGATCTACATCGACGGCCACGACAACGAACTGCGGCTTGCGGGTTGGCGCAGGGGCCGATGCCAGCCGCACCGAGCGCCCGAAAACAACTGCAAAGCGCGCCTGGTTTCTGTCATTGGAAACAGGGCATCTGGCGATGCTTCGAGATGTTTGGTTCATGACGGGTTGCACATCCCGGTCGCGAAACCATGCACAACAACATGATGAAGAAAACAATATCCAACCGCGACCGGCTGCCGGTTCAGAACTTCCGAAAGCAAGGGGGTTCCGGCGTCATGCATCGACGCGACTGCACACAGTTGGTAGATTCGATCCGCGCCGTGAGCCAGTTCTGCCTGGACCACGAACTGGAAACGCGACATGGGGCATTGCTGCCTTGAGGAAGATTCCGGGACTGCCTGCACTGTCGGTCAATTCACGCGTTGGTTCAATGTCGCCGTTTCCTAGCGCCCTCTGCAAATCCCGCGCTGTCCTGAGCCCGACGCTTGGCTATGGGCTGGCTGTCGCGCTGTTGTGCTGGCCCGCGATATGGAATGGTTTCCCGTTGATTCACGACGATGTCGGCGGATACCTGGCGCGTTGGCCGACAAGAAGCCTCGAGGATGGCCGGTCCGTGGCCTATGGGCTGCTGCTCTGGATGACCAGGACGAGTTTTTGGATTCCCACGGTCGTTCTGCAGTCGGTTGTGACGGTCTGGACCATCGACCGCGCCCTGAAGATCTTCGAGCTACGCCGATCGCCATGGGCAGTCGCCTTGGCCGTGGCTGTGATCAGTTTCACAAGTGGAGCCGCATTTTTCGTCTCCAGGGTAATGCCCGATGCCTGGGCGGCGCCGGCGGTGCTGTCGCTCTATCTGTTGGCCTGGCACTGGGATGGATTGACCCGGATCGAGCGCATTTTGATGGCCGCCATCGTCACGTTCGCCGGCGCATCCCACATGGCGACCCTTGCGGTCCTGACAGGGCTATCGCTGGTCCAGGCTGCCGCATGGCCATTCGCCGGCAGGATGCGAATAGGCCTGACAGGGATCTTGTTTGCCGCCGGCGCTGCCTGGCTTGGGCTCATCGCGCTGCTCGTTGTTGATGACGCCGTGGCGGGGCGATTCGCGGTGACGCCCGGCGGCGAGGTGTTCCTGTTCGGGCGGCTGGTCGAAAGCGGCCTGATAGGCAGATCGCTCGCCGAGCGGTGCCCGCGGCCGGATTGGCAGTTGTGCAATTTCAAGAGCGAGCTGCCATCTACCGCAGATTATCTGCTGTGGGGCGCCGACAGTCCGCTGTACAAGATCGGCGGCTGGGACGATCCTCGCGCAAGGCGGGAAATCTCGTCGATTGTTGCCTATTCGCTCCGCGCTCATCCACTCGACCAACTGAGCAGTGCGATCGTTCTTACCGCCCGGCAAATCGTCACCGTTGGCCTCGACGAACTCACGATCAGGAATTCATCGCCAAGCGCCGCGCAAGCCGTCGATGCGTACGCCCCGTGGCTGGCCCATTCGTTCAATACCAACCGCCAGCAACGCGGCGATTTCGACGTCACGCGGATGAGTGCGTGGATCGTCACGCCGATCTCGATTGCCGGCCTGTGCGCCCTTCCTTTCATCGCCGTCATTTTGTGGCGCCGTGGCAGTTACCGCGAGGCGACGCTGCCGGCGATCCTGTTGTTTGCGCTGCTTATCAACGCCGCGGTTTGCGGCACCTTTTCCAGCCCCCTCGCGCGCTATCAGGCCCGGCTTGCATGGCTCGCGCCGTTCGGCTGTATCCTGGCCCTGGCATCCGCGCGGCGTCACAGCCGGCGAGAGGCAGGCGCCCCGCCCGGGCGAGGGCCGATCGCCATATCGGCCGTGCATGGTGGTCTCGATCCCTGATTTTCGACGTTGCCGGTTCGGGCCCGTGCCGCAGTCATTGCCTGTGTGAGGAAGAAAATGCCGGTCGGCGCAGCAGATAACGGAGAGCAGCGGGATGATGTCGATCTCACCATCCTGATGCCGTGCCTGAACGAAGCAGAAACCATCGAGACCTGCATCGCCAAGGCCGCGTCATTTTTGGCGCGCACGGGGCTACGGGGCGAAGTGCTGATTGCCGACAACGGGTCGACCGACGGCTCGCAGGCGCTGGCCTGCGCAAAGGGCGCCCGCGTCATTCCGGTCAGCCAGCGTGGCTATGGCGCGGCCCTGCGCGCCGGAATTCGCGCCGCGCGCGGATCCTGTGTCATCTTTGGAGACGCGGATGACAGCTACGATTTCTCCCAGCTCGACGCCTTCTGGCCCAAGCTGTGCGCGGGCCACGACCTTGTGATCGGCAACCGGTTCCGCGGCGGAATAGCGCCCGGGGCCATGTCGTTGCTGCACCTGCTCGGCAACCATGTGCTGAGCTTTGTCGGCAGGCTGTTTTTCAGCGCAACCATCGGCGACTTCCATTGCGGTCTGCGCGGCGTGAACCGCGACCGCATCATCGCTCTCGGTCTGCACAGCACGGGAATGGAATACGCCAGCGAAATGGTGATCCGTGCGGCGCTCCGGCATTACAGAATCGCCGAAGTCCCGACCAGGCTCGGCAAGGCCGGCAGAGGTCGTCCGCCGCATCTCAATACATGGCGCGACGGTTGGCGGCACCTCCGGCTCATGCTGCTATTGAGCCCACGTTGGCTCTTCGTCTATCCAGGCTTGCTGTTGGCGCTTCTGGGGGCGAGTGCGATCGTGGCGCTGCTACCCGGTCCCGTCACCATCGCGCACGGGCTCACCTTCGACATCCGCACGTTTCTGGTCGCGGGCGCCACCTTGCTGCTTGGCCTGCAGACCATGAGTTTCGGGATTCTGGTGCGGCGCTTTGCCGTTACCTATGGGATCCTGCCTGAACCCGTGCGCTTCTCGGGTCCTCTCGCCGCCCTGACCGTCGAACAAGGACTCGTTGTTGCCGGACTTGTCGCCCTCGGCGGCCTCGGCGGCCTGGCATGGTCACTCGCAAAGTGGGGTATCGTGGGCTTTGGAACGCTTGACGACCCGCTGGTGACGCGCGTGCTCATTCTGTCGCTGACGACGCTGGTGTCGGCAGTCCAACTGGCCTTCACCTCTTTTCTGCTGGGCGTTCTCGAGTTGCCGGCGCAACGCGAGATCGGTCTGACAAACGATGCGGCGGGAATACCGGACGGAAACAGCCCGCTCCCTGGCTGACCGAGTCGACAGCGCCGGACCAACCGATAGCGTGATGACGGCCGTTTCGGGATTCGATCGGCCAAGCGCCGGCGTCACTGCACGGCCTCGCCGTGCAAGGTGATATCGAGGCCCTGGCGTTCGTCTTCCGCGTCGACCCGCAGCCCGATCGTGAGATCGATGATCTTGACGATGACGTAGGTGACGACGGCGTCGTAAACCATGACGATCACGATGCCGACGAGCTGGTTGACGACCTGAACGGCATTGCCTTCGATCAGGCCGGCGGAGCCGCCATATTGCTCGACCGCGAACACCCCGGTCAGCAGGGCGCCGACCACGCCGCCGACCGCATGCATCCCGAAGCAATCCAGCGCGTCATCGACGCCCATGATTCGCTTCAGGCCGGTGGTGCCCCAGTAGCACAGCACGCCGGCCGCCGCCCCGATCACCAGCGCCCCGACCGGGTCTACAAAACCCGAAGCCGGGGTGATCGCAACCAGCCCGGCGACGGCGCCCGAGCAGATGCCGATCAGCGTCGGCTTGCCGTGGGTGAGCCATTCGGCAACCATCCAGGCCAGTGCCGCGGTGGCGGTTGCAATTTGCGTTACCGTCATCGCCATGCCGGCCTGCATCCCGGCGGTCACCGCCGAGCCGGCGTTGAAGCCGAACCAGCCGACCCACAGCAGCGAGGCGCCGATGAAGGTCAGAACGATATTGTGGGGCGGGGCGGCATCGATGCGCTTGCCGAGCACGATGCTGGCGACCAGACCCGCGACCCCCGCATTGATGTGCACCACGGTGCCGCCGGCGAAGTCGAGCACCTTGATCCAGCCATGCGGGTTGCCCGAGTTGAGGAAGCCGTCGGGCCCCCAGACCCAATGGGCGATCGGCGCGTAGACCAGCACCGCCCACAACCCGATGAACCACAGCATCGCGGAAAATTTCATCCGCTCGGCGAACGCGCCGACAATCAGCGCCGGCGTAATGATGGCGAAGGTCATCTGGAAGCAGAAATAGACCGATTCCGGAATGGTGGGCGCCAGCGGATTGGGATTACCGATCCCCTTGGCGGCGTCGCTGAGGATGCCGCGCAGCAAGGCGCGATCAAGGCCGCCGATCAGCGGCGTGCCGGCCCGGAACGCCAGGCTGTAGGTGCAGATGGTCCACAGCACCGTGACGAGGCAGGTAATGGCGAAGATCATCATCACGGTGTTGCCGACGTTCTTCTTGCGGACCATGCCGCCATAGAACAGGCCGAGGCCCGGAATTGTCATCATCAGCACCAGCGCCACCGAGGTCAGCATCCAGGCGGTGTCGCCGGAGTTGGGGGTGCAGTTTTCCAGCACGTTGGCATCGCAGGCCGGCGGCGCCGCCTGGGCTGCGACGGTCGAAGCCGCCGTCGCCTGCGCCAACGCCGTCCCGCTGAGGAAAAGACTTGTCAGACCGGCGAGCAGCACCACCGCGAACAACGCCGCACGCGACAATAAACCGGTCTTCATGTGTCCAACTCCTTCACGCGGTGGCCAGTGGCCGCGCCGGCCAAAACCGGGCCGTCAGGCGGCGGAGCGTCGAGGCGCGCATTACAGCGGGCATGGCCCTGGTCGGCAAGGCCAGAAAGCAAGCACGCCTCAGGAAGCGCCGCTTGCGCGATCCGGCTTGAAATGAAGAATCCGACTACACCGGCTCCGAGGCGGCGCGCTCCGGCCCGGAAGCGGATCGGCCCAGCAACATCAAACCGGCCAATATCGCAGCGATTCCGCAGAGATGGTACCAGGCCAGCCGCTCGCCCAGCCACGCAATCGAGAACGCCGCCGAGAACAGCGGGCTGAGATAGAGGAACGCCGCGGCCCGCGCCGGACCGAGCACCGCGACCCCGTAAAGATAGAACAGATTGCCGAGCATGGTCGGCGCCAAGCCGGTGTAGGCGGTTGCCGCCAGCGCGAAGCCGACATCGGCGTCGTGCCAGGCGAGCCACGGCCCGCCGCGGGCGATCCAGATCAGATAGACCGGCAGCATCACCACGATCAGCCCCGACCAGCCGGTCGCCACCATCAGCGGCAGCGGCGCGATGGTGCGGCTCCAGTCGCGAACCCGGATCGTGAACCAGGCAAACGTGATCGCCGCCAGCAGTGACCATAGATTGCCGAGGTTGAACTGAAGCCCGGTCAGCGCCTGCAGCCGGCCCTTGGCGATGATCAGCAGCGTGCCGGCAAAGGCCAGCGCGATGCCCGATTTCATCGCCGCGGTGAGCCGCCCTCCCCCCATGACGAGCCCGAGCAGCAGCACCCAGACCGGCGTGGTGGCGTTGATGAATCCGACCTCGATGGCGAGGCTCTGATAGGCGCCGCCGAGCAGCAGATAGGAAAACATCCCGACGCCGACCGCCCCGCCGGCGATCAGGCCGCCGAGCCGGGGACGGATCACCGGCCAGCCCTGCCGCAACGCCGGCCAGGCCACCAGCGTGAGAATGATCGCCGCGGGCAGCCAGCGCCAGAACACCAGCGCCGGCAGCGGCACCGCGTCGCGCGCCGCCCGCGCCACCGCGTGGTTGCTGCCCCACAGCGCCGCGGTGGCGATCAGCGCCAGCGTCCCGGACGAAGTCGCCCGCTGTCTCACGCGCGGTCGGTGGAGCGTTGCCGGCGGGCGCGTTGCGAGACGTGCCATGGCAGCGACAGGCGCTCGGCATAGTCGACCAGAAAGAACAGCACCGTTCCGACGAAACCGAGCAGCAGCAAGGAAACGAACACCCGCACCGTGTCGAACTGGCCCTGCGCGACCAGAATCTGGAAACCGATGCCGCGGCTGCCGGCGACGAATTCGCCGACGATGGCGCCGACCAGCGCGAACGAGATCGCCACCTTCATGCCGGCGAACAGGCTCGGAAGGGCGCAGGGAAACCTGATCTTGGTCAGCACCGCCCAGGGCGAGGCCTTCGACACCCGCGCCAGGTGCAGCATGTCCGGATCGACCGAGCGCAGGCCCAGCACCATGTCGATGACGATGGGAAAGATCGCCAGCATCAGCGCGATCGCGATCTTCGGCTCCGGGCCGGTGCCCATCCAGATCACGAACAACGGCGCCAGCGCCACCTTCGGAATCGAGTTGAGCGCGACCAGCAGCGTGTAGACGGTGCGCTCGAGAAATCGAGAATAGACGATGCCGACCGCCAGCGCGACCCCGAGCACGACCGCGAGCACGAAGCCGATGCAGGTCATGCCGAGGGTGAAACCGAGGTTGCGCAGGAACAGCCCCGGCGTCTCCAGGAAGGCCGCGAAGATGGCCGAGGGCGCCGGCAGGATCAGCGGCGACGGATGCAACAGCCGGACGCCGGCTTCCCACACCAGCAAGGCCGCCGCCAGCACCACGACGACATCGCGGGTTTCGCTGTCGCCTCCGAGCCACCTTCGCACCAAGCCGATCATTCCTTGACGATCCCGAGCTCGGCGAAGTGGTGGCGAATGCGGTGCACATAGGCGGCGAATTCCGCGCTGTCGCGCACCGCCAGCCGGCGCGGCCGCGGCAGATCGATGGCGATGGTCTCCACGATCATGCCCGGTGCCTTACCCATCATCACCACCCGGTCGGACAGGAAAACCGCCTCGACGATCGAATGGGTGATGAACAGCAGGGTCTTGCGGGTATCCTGCCAGATCTGGGCGAGTTCGACATTGAGATCGTCGCGCGTCATGGCGTCGAGCGCGCCGAACGGCTCGTCCATCAGCATCAGTTCGGGATCGGCCAGCAGCGCCCGGCAGATCGAGGCGCGCTGGCGCATCCCGCCGGACAGTTCCCAGGGAAAGCGGTGCTCGAAGCCGGCAAGCCCGAACCGGTCGAGCAGCGCCGCCGCCCGCTGGCGTTCATCGGCGCGCGGCTTGCGGGTGAATTCGATCGACAGCAGCACGTTGTCGAGGATGCTGCGCCAGTCCAGCAGCACGTCGCGCTGAAACACCACGCCCAGCCGGTCGGGCGGGCCGTCCAGCGCCCTGCCGTCGACGACGATGTCGCCCGATGATGCCGTCTCCAGACCGGCGACCAGCTTCAACAGCGTGCTCTTGCCGCAGCCGGAGGGGCCGACCACGCTGACGAATTCACGTGGGCGGATATCGAGATCGATATTGGCCAGGGCCGCGACCGGACCGCGCGGCGACGCATAGGTCTTGCCGACGCCGCGCAGCGACACGTAGGGCGCGGTGGCTGGCGCCGAAGTGGTCGCTGGCGCGGGCGTGGTCATGTCACTCGACGAGCGCATTGGTGTAATAGTCGGTCACGTTCCAGCCGGCAGCAATGACGCCGGCTTCCTGCATCGACTTCAGCGCGGCCTCCCAATCCTCGCGGGCCTGCCAGCCGATCGGCTTGCCCTGGGTCGCCGGAGTGTCGAAATAGTCCAGCGTGAGCTTGATCTGGTTGAGCAGGATCACCGGATCGAGCCTCGCATCCGGCCGCTCCGATATCATCGCCTTGACGCCGTCTTCCGGGTTCTTGCGCAGTTGCTGCCAGGCGCGCTGCTCCACCGCGATCAGCCGCCGCAAGGCGGCGCCCTTGCTGGCAATGGTGTCCTCGCGGGCGACCAGGCCGTAGCTCGGGAATGCGATGCCGGCGTCGGAAGCCAGCAGGCATTTCGAGGGCCGCGCGGCTTCGGCGATCGGCAGCGCCGAACCCGTGGTCGACATCATGCCGTCGGCGCGCCGGGCGATATAGCTGCCGAACAGCGCCGCGGCATCGACCACATCGATCTTGAGGTCATCGCGGGTCAGGCCGCCGGATTTCAGATAATCGTCGATGAACGGCGCCCAGGGGCTCGCCGCGAACACCACCACGGTCTTGCCGCGCAGGTCGGCAGCCCGGCTGATCGGTGAATCCCGATCGACCAGGATGCAAAGATCGGTGCGGTGCTGGAACGTCGCGATGGCGCGGATGGTGGCGCCCTTGGCGCGCGCCGAACCGACCAGTCCGACCTGGACCTGCCCGACATCGGCCTGGCCGGCATTGACGAGCTGGATGGTGTTGCCGGAGCCGCGGCCGTCCTGGATATCGACGTCGAGATTGGCCTGCTTGAACCAGCCCTGGTTCTGCGCCAGGTGCATCGCCGCCTGTACACCCCACGGCGAGAAATCCAGCCGCACCGAAAGCTTGTCCTGCGCCCATGCCGGTGAAACAGCGCCACCGGCAGCGATGCAAAGAAGCGTCAGGATTGCCAGCAAGATCCTCGTCATGTCCCAATCTCCGGTTTGAGCACCCTGGTGTCGGCGCCGGCGGCTTGCGCCTGCGAAGCCTGTGTCAAATAGCTCAGCACCATCTCGACGACATGCTGGCGGCGTTTGAGCACGCGCCGGCGCGCCGCCAGATCGCGGTCGAGCAGCCAGGACAGCGTGTGCTGGTTGGACAGGAAGAAGTAGGCAAGCCCCGAGATCGACAGATAGAGGTCGACCGCATCGACATTGGCGCGAAACACGCCCTCGGCCTGACCCCGCTTCAGGAGCACGCGGATGGTGTCGAGCAGGCCGGCGTACAGCGATTTGGTCGAACGCGAGCGCTTCAGATGTTCGGCATAATGAATGTTCTCGATGCTCATCAGCCGGATCAGATCGGGGGTGGCGACGAAATGGTCGAACGTGTTGCTGACCAGCCGCTGCATGCCCTCCACCGCGGGCAGACCGCGCAGATCGTCATCCTGCTGGCGGGCGCGCAGATCGGCATAGATCCGCTCCAGCACCGCGAGGTAAAGCGCGTCCTTGGATCCGAAATAGTGATAGATCAGGTTCTTGTTGACGCCGCTCTGGGCGGCGATGCGGTCGACGCGTCCGCCGCTCAGCCCATGGGTCACGAATTCGATCCGCGCCGCGTCCAGGATCCTGGCGCGACTGGCCTGCGGATTGCGGCTGATCTTGGATGGTGATGCAGCCACGCTAAACTCCATGACGTGCCGCCACAGGCTCGGGCCGGCCGGCGCGTTCGGAGCGTAGCCGCGCGGTCGCCTCCACGTCCAGCGCACCGCGCGGGCCGAACATCACCGCATAGTGCCGTTCGGCGAAGGCCGCGGTGATCTTGCCGTCGAGGAAATCCTCGCGCACCCGCTCGGGATCGCGCAGCAGCGGATCGCCGAACCCGCCGGCGCCGGCCTGTTCGTGAATGATCAGCGTATCGCGCGCCACCATGGTGGTGATCTTGCCGGGCAGCGCGCGGCGTTCATTGCCGGTCTCGATGAAATTGCGGGACGATCCGCCGGGTTTGCCGCCGTTGAGGCCATAGGGCTGGAACCTGACACGGTCGCTACGCAGCTGCAGCAGCGCCTCCGGCGCCAGGATGCGGTAGCTGCGCCGGATGCCGACGCCGCCGCGGTATTGGCCGGCGCCGCAACTGTCGGGCACGAAGCCGTAGTCCTCGATCCGGACCGGGTGCTCGGCTTCCATCACCTCGACCGGCATGTTGGACAGATTCTGCGAGGCATTGGTGACGGCCTCAAGTCCGTCCTTGTCGGGACGCCCGCCCCAGGCGCCGCAGATCATGTCGACAATGATGAAGGGCTGGCGGTTGGGCCGCAGCCCGCTGATGCAGATGACGCTGTTGCCGCCCTCGCCGGCCGCCGGCACCTTGTCGGGAACGATCTGCGCCAGCGCGCCGAGCATGGTATCGAACACCCGATAACCGGTCAGCGCGCGGGCCGCACACGGGCCGGGCATCACCGGGTTGAGCACCGAGGCCTCCGGCGCCTTCACCGTGATGCAGCGAAACAGCCCGACATTGTTGGGCACGTCCTTGGCCAGCACGCAGCGCACGCTCAGATAGGTCAGCGAATGGGTGAAACTCAGCGTCGAGTTCAGCGCGCCCTTCACCTGCGGCGAGGAGCCGGTGTAGTCGACCAGCAGCGTGCCGTCGCCATTGACCGTGATCGCGACCTTGATCGGAATCGGCGCGTCGGAAAAACCGTCATCGTCGATATGGTCGACGAAGCGATAGGTCCCCTTCGGCCAGGTCTTGATTTCCGCACGGGTGAGCCGTTCGGCATAGTCGAGCAATTCCTGCATGTAGGCATCGACCTCGTCGGCGCCGTAGCGCTGCAGCAGCTTTTCCAGGCCGCGCTTGCCGACCTGGGCGGCGGCGAACTGCGCCGAAAGATCGCCCCACACCCGGTCCGGCACCCGGACGTTGATCTTGATCAGGGCCTCCAGCGTGGTGTTGAGAACGCCGCGATCGTAGAGTTTCAGGGGCGGAATTCGCAGCCCCTCCTGGTAGATCTCGGTCGAATCCGAGGCGTTCGAACCGGGCACCCGGCCGCCGACATCGGTGTGATGGCAGATCACCACCGCGAAGGCGCGGCGCTGGCCGGCAAAGAAGATCGGCACGAACATGAAGATATCCGGCAGGTGCATGCCGCCGTGATAGGGATCGTTCATGATGACGACGTCGCCGTCGTGCAGATCGCCCTCGAACTTCGCCAGCACCGAGGCCATGGCTTCCGGAATCGCGCCGAGATGCTGGGCGATGGTCTTGGCCTGGGCCACCATCTGGCCGTCGCCGGCGCAAAGCGCCGCGGAAAAGTCCATCACGTCCTTGACGATCTCGGAACGCGCGATCCGCACCACGGTATAGGCCATGTCGTCGGCGATCGAATCCAGCCCGCTCTTGATGACCGCAAAGGTGATCGGATCGACCTTCATGATTGGAACTCCAGCACGATGCAGCCGATCGCATCCTGGTGCACCATGGCGTCGGGCGGCACCACGATGGTGGCGTCGAATTCCTCGATGATCAGCGGCCCCGGGCGCGGCGAGGCTCCGACCGCGCCGCGGTCGACGATCGCGACCGCGATGGCGGCCTCGCCGCGGGCGAAGGAAACCTGCCGGCTGCCGCCGCGCGACGACCCCGCCCTGGGTGCGATCTTCATGTTGGCGAAGTCGAGACGGTTGTCGCGCAGGCCACGGCCGGCCACCCGCAGCTTCATCAGTTCGATCGCGGTATCGTCGCGATAGCCGTAGGTCTTGAAATATTCGGCGACGAAGCGCTGGCGGATCTGGCCGAAATCCTCGCCCTCGAACGGCACGGTGAGTTCGGTGGCCTGCCCCTCGTGGCGCAGGTCCGCTTCCCAGGCAAACGCCGTGCGCCCGGCGAGGTAGCCGTCGGCGGCGAGCTGGGCGGCGACCTGCGCCTGCAGTTCGGTCTTGATCGCCACGAGATCGGCGACCGTCATGCGGTCGAGCCGCCGGCTCACCGTCTTCAGCGCGGTATGTTCGATATCGGAGGCGAGCATGCCGAGCGCGCTGAAGATGCCCGACATCGGCGGCACCACGACGCGCGGAATCCCGAGCTGCCGCGCCAGGTCCGGCGCATGCACGCCGCCATTGCCTCCGAATGCCATCAGCGTCAGATCGCGGGGATCGCGCCCGCGCTCGACCGTCACCGCGCGGACCGCGCGCGCCATCGCGGCATTGGCGACCGCGCGGATGCCGTGCGCCGCATCCTGCAGCGGCAGGCCTAAGGGATCGCCGACATGGACCGCGATCGCCTTCTCGCTCAGCGCGCGGTCGATGTTGAGCTTGCCGCCGGCCAGCGAGGTGGCATTGATGAAGCCCAGCACCACATTGGCATCGGTCACGGTCGGCCGTTCGTTGCCAAAACCGTAGCACGCCGGTCCCGGCACGGCGCCGGCGGATTGCGGCCCGACCACCAACAGACCGCCCTTGTCGATGCCGGCCATCGAGCCGCCGCCGGCGCCGACCTCGGCGATATCGATCGCCGGCACCTTCAGCATGTAGCCGCCGGCCTTGATGAAGCGGCTCGAGGTCGAGATGCCGTCGCGAAATTCATATTCGGATGTCATGGTGGGTCGGCCGTCCTCGATGATCACGGCCTTGGCCGTGGTACCGCCCATGTCGAACACGATGACATCGCGATCATTGCGGGCGATGCCGAGCCGGGCCGCGCCGATGACGCCGCCGGCCGGACCGGAGGCCACCACCAGCACCGGCTTTTCGCAGGTCACGTTGGCCGCCAGCATGCCGCCGTTCGAGGTCATCACCAGGATCGGCGCTCTGACGCCGATTTCATGCAGTCCGGATTCCAGCCGCTGCAGATAGCTGCGCATCGCCGCCAGCAGATAGGCGTTCACCACCGTGGTGCTGGTGCGCTCATATTCCTTCATTTCCGGCAGCACCGCACACGACGTGGTGACCAGCAGATGCGGAAAATTGGCGCGCAGAATCGCCTCGGCCTGCAGCTCATGCGCCGGGTTGCGATAGCTGTTGATGAAGGCGATTGCGACCGCCTCGATATCTTCGGCCACCAGCGCCTCGCCGGCCGCGATCACGCCGGCTTCCGACAGCGGCTCGACCACCGACCCGTCGGCCGCCATGCGCTCGGTGACTTCCATGCGATGCCGCCGCGGCACCAGCGGTTTCGGCTTTTCCCAGGTCAGGTCGAACATGTCGGGCATCCGGATTCGCCCGATCTCCAGCACGTCGCGGAACCCGCGCGTGGTGAGCAATCCGGTCCGGGCGCCCTTGCGCTGCAGGATGGTGTTGGAGCCGACCGTGGTGCCGTGCAGCACCTCGGCGATCGCCGCGGGGGCGATCGACAGTTCGGCCAGCAGCTGCCCGACGCCCTCGATGACAGCGACACTGGGATCGTCCGGCGTCGACGAAACCTTGCTCTGGTGGATCAG
>Ga0182030_10004835_pt1 | contig 28785 bp, 24 predicted proteins | sample 812S3MmetaG_FD_121299 | JGI IMG/M metagenome (GOLD analysis project Ga0182030, IMG submission 121299) | Permafrost microbial communities from Stordalen Mire, Sweden - 812S3M metaG (Illumina Assembly) | ecosystem: Environmental > Terrestrial > Soil > Wetlands > Permafrost | place: Sweden...
ACGGTGAAATTGTCGTCGCCCTGGTGGATGGCCGCGATGCCACGCTGAAGCGCCTGTATCATGAGCCGGACGGGCGCATTCGGTTGCAGCCAGCCAATGCGTCGATGCAGCCCATCATTGTGGATGCGGCGTCGGTGCAGATCCAAGGGCGCGTCTTAGCGGTCCTGAGAAAATATAAGTAGCGGTGATTTGGTGGACGGCGGGGGGATCGAACCCCCGACCTCTGCATTGCGAACGCAGCGCTCTCCCAGCTGAGCTAGTCGCCCACTTCCGCCGGTCAACTGCAATATAGCAGATGGCAGGCTTCCAAATCACCAGGCAACTGATGCGCATGCGGCGCGATTGGGACCGCCGCGCGCGGGAAAATGCCCGCCATTACGTGGCTACCGGACAGCACGAATGGACCGACGAGGAATTTTTCCGGTCCGGGCAGGTCGAACTGGAAAAGGAGATCTTGACCGATCTGCCGAATGTCTGCCAGGGACGCGATCCCAAGGACATGAGGGTGCTGGAGATCGGTTGCGGCGCGGGGCGGGTGACGCGGGCTTTGGCGGGTTTTTTCGGTGAAGTCTGGGCGGTGGATATCAGCCGGGAGATGGTGCGCCAGGCTCGCCAGGCGGTTGCCCAATTTCCCAACGCGCACGTGATTCGGAACAATGGTAAGGATCTCTCCGCGCTGGCGCCGCACTGGTGGCATCGCTGGCGAATCGGCCGCCTGGAGTTCGATTTCGCGTTTTCGGTGATCGTGTTCCAACACATTCCGAGCCGCGAGATCATCGAGAATTATGTGCGCGAAGTCCACCGCATGCTGCGCCCGGGAGGGCTGTTCAAGTTCCAGGTGCAGGGTGCGCCGCTGGGAGGCGCCCCGGAGCATAGCTGGGTGGGCGAGTGGTTCACCGAGCGGCAGGCCCGCGAAATGGCGGAGCGCTGTGGGTTTGAATTGCGCTACCAGTACGGCGCGGGCGAGCAGTATTACTGGCTGTGGTATTTCAAGCGGTGAGCTTCGCGATTTTCCGCGTGATTCCGGAGGCCTAACCGCCGGCGCCGGACGGTTCGTCCTTCCCGGGCGGCCGGCGGCTGGCCCAGTATTTGCGCATGCGCTCCGAAACCTCCTGTCGTTCCTCGGTGTTCATCGACTTGCGGCCCCGGCGCTTGGCAGGCTTGGGCGGTTCGGGCAAGGTCCCGGCGTTCCGTTGGAGTTCCTCGAGCGAGGCAATCACACGCTCCAACTTTTCCTTTTCGGCGTACAGCTCCTGAATCGCTTTGTATAAATCCATCGCAGCACGAGGTGTAGACCAGGTGCTGGGCACCAATGGTCACCTGATGTTACATCGGATGCGCGAGACAATTCTACAATGCGAGCCGTTTATCTGGTCAGGAACGGCCAATGTGGTACCAGCCTCATACCGTGCCTGGTAATGGCCATGTATAGCACCAAAGCTAGTAGGAGGAGTACGGGGATAACGATGGTCATGGTCTTCTTCCAAGGGAACCTACGGTTCTCCCGATGCAGTACCAATAAGTACCCGGCGAAGATTCCGATATAAAAAAGGAAACACATCGGGATGGCAAACAACATGAGGTTGAAGACGTCCGGCGTCGGCGTGACGATGGCGGCAATGATGAAGATGGCCAGAATCGCGTACCGGCTGTGATTCATGAGAAACGCGGGAGTGACAAGTCTGAGCAGGATGGCCAGGAAAATAAGTACCGGTAACTCGAAGATGAGGCCGACGCCCATCATCACGTTGACGAACAGGTCGAAATACTCGGTCATGGAGACCATGGCCACGACGTGGTTGCCCTGACCGATACTCAGTAGGAAAGTAAGTCCAAAGCGGAATACCACGAAGTAAGCAAAGAAGCCGCCGAAAATAAACAAACCACCCGCGCCCAAGACAAAGGGCGCGGCCCATCGGCGTTCCCGTTTGTATAGGCCGGGGGCAATGAAGGCCCACACCTGATATAGGATCCAGGGAGCAGCCAGGAAGACGGCGCACAAAACCGGCAGTTTAAACCAGATGATATTGAACGCTTCCATGGGTTCAATCTGGACCAGGTTCTGTTCCTTGTAGCCGAGGGTCTTGAGCGCCGCCACGGCGGGCTGGCAGACAAAGTCCCAGAGCTGGCTACAGTACGTGAGGCTCAATACGAAAGCGACAGCCACGCCCATGAGAGCGCGGATGATGCGCGTGCGGAGTTCTTCCAAATGGCCCAGGAACGACATGCGGAGCATGCCTTCCTCGTCCGCGTCGTCACCATCGCCGCCGGATGGCGGAGGAGGCGGGGGCGGAGTCTTGCCGCCGCCCCCGCTCTTGCTCCGCGGAATGGTCGCTACGGCCTGCGTCGGCGCGGGCGGAGGCGGCGCAACGGGAGCCGCCGGAGGCACGGGCTCGGGTTCGTGCGGATATCCATCCTCGTAACTATCCTGGGGATCGGCCGGCTGCACCACCGGCTCGGGAGACGCCGTGCGATCCGGCGCCCCTGCATGCTCACTACCCGGAGAAGACACTTCCCCGGCCGGGGGAACAGTCGTCCCCTTCTGCTCATCGGATGGATTCATTCGTTACGTGTGATGTTCGGCCGGCGATGCCGCGGGGCGTTGTTGCAGTTGCTCGAGGTAGGGGTCCGGCGAATCGTGCGCCGATGCTTCCGGAACATGTCCGCCGGATTCGCCGGTCGCGGCGATTTCCGACCCATAAGCAACCGTGCCTTCCGGCAAACCGGCTGTCGATTCAGCGTCCTGAGGTGCGGATGCGCTTAGAGTGGAGGGGCTGGTGACAGTAGAATCGTTGTTTTCGTTGCCATACGAACCCTCATACGTGGATTCGTAGGACGAGTAATCGTAGCTGTACGTGTCGGACTGAAACTGATTCGAAATTTCCCTGAACGACTCCGTCTCCTGTTCCAGGCTTTTCATTTCGCGATCGAACGTGCTCTTGAGTTCGTTCGATGCGCGGCGGAACTCGGTCAATGCCTTTCCCACGGTGCGACCCAACTCCGGCAGTTTCTTCGGACCGAAGAGGATCAACGCGAGGAAAAAGATGAACACCGTCTCCGGCCAACCCACGGGACCCATGGTTTCATTTCCTCCAAGATTAGCTTCTCTGCCACATCATAGCACGCGTCGCCGGCGGCGCCCGGGCGCGGGTCAACGGGGGTGCGCGACACCGAAGCGAGTTCCATACCCAAATGTCGGCCGATCGAGAGAGCCTGGCGTAGGAATGCGTCAGGCAGAGTCGCCACCGGGGTACCCTCTGGGTCGGGACCGGCAGGCTTGGGCCACGGCCCGCCAGGATTTGGAGCGCCGCCCGGGTACTCCGAAAAAAACGGCCCACCGTCGCGCGGATTGTCCGCCGGACATTGGGCGAGGCGCGCACCGCATCCAGGAAGGGGCGAATGCCGCGCATCCCCGGCGCGGCGGCGGGACAACAGCGACCCGCAAAGACCGCGACAGCCCCGCCCTAAGTCTGGATCGAAAGCGGGGCACTGTAATTATGCGGGACCATCTTCTCATGTTGAGCAGGAGAGGAGTCATACTTAAATCGTGTAACATAAAGCACCACCGTGACAGCGCCGACCGGCGTGGGATACCTGTAAGTACTAAGGATGAGCGGACTTTAGTTCCATTCGCAACTTACCCAGCCCAAAGGTGGTCTATCTGCGTCCGGCCATATATTAGGTCCGGTACCTGTCCGGCGTAGACCTAAAGCTCCTGGGAGTACGCGCAATTCCCGATGTGATTCGCGCCGCGCCGCGAGCATAATGAAATTGCGGTACTGAGCGTTCCCCCCCAACCCTCCTCAGATCTTCAGCGCCGCTTGACGCGAAATCTCTAAACGGCAGGTCACCATGGCTCGCAACTTGCAGCGGCCTAACCCACGACACGTGTGTCTGGCGTGTGCCGCCATACTGGGCATCCACAGTCTGCTCTACTGGGTGCTGACATCGAAGAGACCGGTCCGCGAGGATCGCGGCCCGGACTCCGCGCCCGTGACCGCATCGGGAGAAACGACATCCGTGCGGCCGGCCACTATCCGGCCCCGCGCCATCTATCCCTACTCCGTGATCCGCGGCGGCGCGTACTCGTCCGCCGAACTCGACGCGGCCTTGCGCACCGATCCAACGGCGGCGGCGCACTATGCCGGCTTCGATCGCACCCGAACACGCGTGACGAGGGCGCCGGCTTCCACCGCCGTCTACGTTTCGTATCGCCAGGGAAACCGCATCTATTGGACGCGGCACAAGGTGCGCCTGGCGGCCAACGAGGCGCTGCTTACCGACGGCACACACACGGCGCGCGCCCGTTGCGGCAACCGCATTTCGCTCACCCCGCCCGAACCGGCGCAGGCCCGCGAGCCGGACATTGACCTGGACCTCCCCGAATCGGCAGCGGTGCCACCGGACGTGTTCTCCCCGTCCAGGCTGGTCCACGAGATCTTCCCTCCCCTGCTGGGGAGTTGGCCGCCACCAGGCGGCAGCGTGGGACCCCTACCGGAGGGTACGGATATCCTCGGCTTCCTGGCACTCCCGATGTCTCGCGGAGAGTCGGCTCCGCCAGGATTCAGGCTTCCGCTTTTGCCGGAAGAGACGATTCCACCCCCGATACCCAACGTCTGGCCGATCGACTTCACTACCTTGCCGGTCCCGCCATCCGGTCCCGGGTCTGCGTGGATTCCGCCCACCCCGTTCCCCGGCGGCTGGGTACCCGGCAACACCATCGCCCCACCGCCGGAGGGAACGCCCTCCGCGCCGCCGCTGGGATGGGTCCCGCCACTCTTCCCCGGCATCGCGCCCACCCCTACCCCCGACATCACACCCATCCCCGGCACCCCCGAAATCCCGCCGCCCCCGATCATACCCGGACCGAAACTCCCCTCACCCACGGACAGTCCGCCATGGCAACCCGTGCCGCCGCCGGATAGTCCGCCCCCGCCGCCCCCCGCCGAGACGCCCGAACCGGCAACCGGGGCGCTGCTGCTCTGCGCGGCGGCCATCCTGGCCGGCCGCCGGCTTTCCAGGCGGCGCCCCCGCCAACGCTAGCCCTTTGGATCGGACCCGGGACCGGGCCCCCCGCGGCCCGGATTACCTGCCCCACTTCTCGTGTCCCCTGGTACAATCGCAGGGTCATGCACGTGCCTCTCACGCCCATTCGGGCACTCTACCGCGCCGTAGACCTCTACGCCAGGAAGACCGGTGTGGTTTCGGGCGACCACCGCTTCACTTACGCCGAATTCGGCGAACGCGTCGAGGGCCTCGCCTTCGGATTGCTCTCCGAGGGCGTGGTTCCCGGCGACCGCGTGGCCTACCTCAGCTTCAATACCCACCAGTTGCTGGAAGGCTATTTCGCCGCGCCGCTCATCCGCGCCATCGTCATGCCCCTCAACGTGCGCCTCACCGCCGCGGAATTGGCCGCCATCCTCAACCACGCCGAACCGCGCGTGCTGGTTTACGAGGCCGATTTCGCGCCGCTGGTGGAGCATTTGCGCCTGGCCTGCCCCAGCGTGCAATGCTGGGTGGAATCGGGCCAGCCCTACGAGGAACTGGCCTCGCGCGGACGCATCCAGCGGCCGGACCTGTTCACCTTCGACGAACGCGAAATCGCCGAACTGTTTTACACCTCCGGCTCCACCGGCACGCCGAAGGGCGTCGCCCTCTCGCATCGCACGCTCTACCTGCACATGCTGAGCATCTCGGCCACCTTCTACAACGACGAGACCCATGTCGAACTGCACACCATCCCGCTCTTCCATGCCAACGGGTGGGGCCGCCCGCAATGCGCCACCTTCCACGGGCTCAAACAGGTGATGGTGCGGCGCTTCGATCCGGCACAGGTGCTGCGCCTCATCCAGGAAGAGAAGGCCACCTCCATGTCGCTGGTCCCCACCATGGCGAACGCGCTGATCCACTGCCCGGAGGTGGGCAAGTGGGACGTCTCCAGCATGCGCCTGATCCTGTTGGGCGGCGCGGCATCCTCGCCCGAACTGGTGGCCCGCATGGAAGCGATATTTCCCAGCCCGGCGGTCGTCGGGGTGGGCTACGGACTTACCGAAACCTCGCCCGTCGCCACCAGTTCGCGCGACAAATCCACCGTGCGCTTTGCCGACGAAGAGGACCGCCTGCGCCATCGCGCCATGGCCGGATGGCCCCTGCCGGGCTGCGAGGTGCGCGTGGTCGATCTCGGAATGAACGACGTGCCGCGCGACATGCGGACCTTCGGCGAGATCGTAGTGCGCGGCGACAACGTCATGGACGGCTATTATAAGGAGCCGCAGGCCACCGCCGCCGTTATGACCGACGGCTGGCTGCACACCGGCGACATGGCCGTGTGGGACGAAGAGAACTTCATCCAGATTGTGGACCGCCAGAAGGACATCATCATCTCCGGCGGAGAGAACATTTCCTCCATCGAAGTGGAGCGGGCCATCGCCGCCCACCCCGCCGTGCTGGAGTGCGCCGTGGTCAGCGCGCCGGACGCGCAATGGGGCGAAGTGCCCGCCGCCTTCGTGGTGGTGAAGCCCGGCCACGCCCTGGACCAGGCCGCGCTTTGCGACTTCCTGCAGCAGCGCATCGCCAAATTCAAAATGCCCCGCCGCTTCCAGATCGGCGACACCGCGCTGCCCAAAACCGGCACCGGCAAGATCGTCAAACGCCAATTGCGCGAAACCTTCTGGAGCGGGAAAGAGAAGCGCATCCAAGGCTGAGACTCACCATGTGGCAACAAACCTATACACCCATTGGCAACAGCTTGCCGCTCTCGGCACTGTTGGCCGCGATTCCCATCTTCACCCTGCTGCTGCTGTTGGGCGTGCTGCGCAAGCCCGCCTGGATGGCGTCCCTGGCGGGTCTCGCCGCCGCCGCCCTGGTGGCCGCGACCGTCTACGGCATGCCGCCGGGATTGCTCGCCAGTAGTGTCGCCTGCGGCGCCGCCTTCGGTCTCTTCCCCATCGGGTGGGTGGTTTTCAGCGCGATTCTGCTCTACCGCGTCACCCTGGAGAGCGGCAAATTCGAAGTTCTGAAGGATTCCATCGGGCACCTTACCGACGACCGGCGTTTGCAGGCGCTGCTCATCGCCTTCGCCTTCGGCGCATTCATCGAGGGCGCCGCGGGCTTCGGCACTCCGGTGGCGGTGGCGGCGGCCATGCTCACCGGCCTCGGCTTCGAACCCTTCTACGCCGCCGCCATCTGCCTCCTGGCCAACACCGCGCCCGTGGCCTTCGGCTCTATCGGGATTCCCGTGGCGACGCTGGCGGTTACCACCGGGCTGCCGCTCGACCGCTTGAGCGCCGGCGTGGGACGCATCTGCGCCCCGGTCTCGCTCTTCGTGCCGGCGTACCTGATCCTGGTCATGAGCGGCTGGAAAGGGCTGCGCGCCGTGCTTCCGGCCGCCGCCCTTTGCGGCGCCGCTTTCGCCGGCACGCAGTTCCTGGTGTCCAATTTTATGGGGCCGCAACTCACCGATATTCTGGCGTCGATGGCGGCCATGGCCGCCCTGCTGCTCGTCATCCGGCGGCGCGGCGGACCGCCCAGCAAACATAGCGGCCGCGAGCGAGCGCTCGCCTGGGCGCCCTATCTGCTGCTGGTGACGTTCGTTCTGCTGTGGGGCTACAAGCCGCTCCAGACCGAGCTCAACAAGTTCAACATCCTCATCAACTGGCCCGGACTGCACAATGCCATCCAGCGCATGCCGCCGGTTGTGGCCAAACCCGCGCCCTACGCGGCCGTGTACAACTTCACCTGGCTATCCGCCAGCGGCACCGCCTGCCTGATCGCGGCCATTCTGGCATCGATGGTCGCGGGCCTCTCGCCCGCCCGGTTCGGACGCGTGCTGGTGCACACGGCCAGGCAACTGGCGCTCGCCGAACTCACCTTGGCCGCCGTGCTTGGCCTGGCTTTCCTGATGAACTACTCGGGCGCCACCGCCACCCTGGGCCTGGCCTTCGCGGCCACGGGCGCGATGTTCCCCTTCTTCAGCGCCCTGCTCGGCTGGCTGGGCGTCTTCCTGACCGGCAGCGACACCTCGTCCAACGCGCTGTTCGGCACCCTGCAAGTGGTGACCGCCGAAAAGCTGGGCCAGAATCCCGTGCTGATGGCGGCCGCCAATTCCGCCGGTGGAGTGATGGGCAAGATGATCTCTCTCACCAGCATCGCCGTGGCCGCCTGCGCCACCGGCTTGAAGTGCGAGGACGAAGCCCGCCTCTTCCGCTTCACCCTGAAGCACAGCATCTTCCTGGCCAGCGTGATCGGCCTGCTGGTCATGTTCTACGCCTACGTGATGCCGGGCTGGGCCCCGTAGGACAGGCCTCCTGGCCTGTCCAGGCCTCCTGTGCCACTTATACCGGTACCAGCAGCGCTTTGCCAATCACCGCCGTCATGCCGTCCAGCGTGTCCGCCATGCGCGCCGAAAGCTCCGGGAACGGCCGTAGCGCCCACAACATCTCCGCATTGTTCCACGCCGCCTCGCGCGCCGCCGTCACGCTGAACGCCGCGACGGTATCCTCCAGGTGCGATACCGGCGGCAGCAGGTCGCCCAACAGGCGAACGTGCAGCTCCGTCTTCGCCGCATCGATGCGCGCGCTGAGCGTGGAATTGAGCGCGCTGTAATCGGCGTAATGCGTCTCCCCATGGACGGGCGCGGCGCCCATCCGCACGATGGCGATGGGCAGATCGTGATTGATGTGCGCATTCACCCCCGCCAGCGCGCACTGAATCCGCCCGCGCGCCGTGCAATCGCGCCGCTCCCACAGCACCTGCCAGCATTCCGGCGCCACCCCGCCCGATAGCGCGCTCCGCAGCGCCCCGAAGTAGAGGTCCGCGAACCGCACGTCCAGCGCGGCCATCCACGCCGCATCCTGGAAGCCGCCCGCGTCCACACGCGCCTCCACCGCCCGGGTGACGTCGAGGTACAGCCAGTTGAACCACTTCAGCCCGTCCCCATCGCCACAGATCGCGTCGATCGCCCGCATCGTGCGGATCACGTCGTCTATGGACTGCGGCACGGGCTGCGCCGCGGCCAGGAGTTGGTCGTCGTAAGCGAACATGGGAGCTTCCAGCATACAGGAACGGTGGCGCGGCGGCGCGCCATGTGCCACTCTAGCGTTTCGGGAGAAGACAATGCAACGGTATTGGATCTGCATGCTGTCCGCGCTTCTCGCCGCGGCGGGTTCCGCCCGCGGTGAGACCAGGCGCGCCGTGTTCCAGGGCGCCGGAACGGAAATCGCCTGGACGTTGAAAGACCTGGACCCCGCCCTGCCCGCCGATTGGAGTCCTTTCCAATTTCTGGTGCTGGAGCTGCGCCTCAGTTCGCCGCAGCGCTTCGACCTGCGCATACACGACTCTGGCGGCGTGCGCTCGGTGCGCCTCGCGCCCGTGCCCGGAGCCTGGATTCGCTCCGCCGTGCCGCTGAGTTTTCTCACCCAGCCGCCGCACTCGGGCAACGATCTCGCCAGCGTCCACAATAAGGCCCGCCCCATGATGTTCATCAACCTCAGCGGCACGCCGGGCGAGTTGAAGTCGGTGAGCCAGATCGGCGTCGTGATGGCCAACCCCATCGGCGCGCCGTGGCTTGAAATCCGCGCGGTCCGCTTGTCCAACCAGGATCCCGGCGACGCGCTGCTGGAAGCCAAGCCGCTGGTCGATCAGTTCGGCCAGTGGATGGGCGATGATTGGCCCGGCAAGACCACCAGCATCGAGCAGTTGCAGGCCGCCTGGGCCGCCGAGGATAAGGCGCTCGGCAAGGGCGATTTCTCCTACTGCCAGTACGGCGGCTACCAGAGCTCGAAGGCCAAAGCCACCGGCTTCTTCCGCGTGGAAAAAATCGATGGCAAGTGGTGGTTCGTCGATCCCGACGGGCACCTTTTCCTCTCTCTCGGCGCCGATTCCATGGGCGCCGGGGCCGCCACCTCCACCCAGGGGCGCGAGCAGTTGTTCGCCGCCTTGCCGCCCGCGGACGGCTCCGCTGGGAGTGGGGGCGGGCGTGGCGGAGGCCGCGGCGGCGCCAGCTTTTACACCTGGAACATGGTGCGCCGCTTTGGCGCCGATTGGGGCGTGAAGTGGGTCGACCTCACCGCCCGCCGCATGTTCGCCTGGGGCTTCAACACCGTGGGCAACTGGAGCGATCAACGCCTGGGCGCCGCGCACCGCGTGCCTTATGTGGTCACGCTGCGCGGTTGGGGAATCGAGACCGGACCGATGGGCGTGCCGGATGTGTATGCTCCCGAGTACGCGCAGACCATCGACCGCGCGGCCGCGCAACAGTGCGACGCGCACAAGGACGACCCCTACGTGCTGGGATATTTCCTGGGCAACGAACCGCCGTGGCCGGGGCGCGAAGCCGTGGCCGTCGACGCCATTCTCGCTGGCCCGGAAAGCGCCCTGAAAAAGGCGGCACAGGCATTCCTCAAGGATGGCGATTCGCCCGACCGCCGCAAGGCGTTCCTCTACCAGTCGTACCAGAGGTTCGTCGAGGCGGCGACCGCGGCCATACGCAAGCACGATCCCAACCACTTGAGCCTGGGACTGCGCTTCGGCTCCAGCGCTCCGCCCGAAATCGTCCGCCTGTCCAAAGTCTTCGACGTTTACAGCCTGAACAACTACGCCTATCAGGTGAACCAGACTGAGATCGACAAGGTGCGCGGCCTCATCGATAAGCCCATTCTGATCGGCGAATTCCACTTCGGCACGCCGGGGCGCGGCATGACGCCGGGCTTGAAGCAGACCAGCAGCCAGGAAGAACGCGGCGTGGCCTATCGTTACTACATCGAGAACGCCTTCGCCGACCCGTCCATCGTGGGCGCGCACTGGTTCGAGTGGATCGACGAGCCATCCACCGGCCGCTTCGATGGCGAGAACTATAACATCGGGCTGATCGACGTGACGGACCGTCCGTACACCGAACTGCTCGACGCGGCGAAGGCCACGCACAAACGGCTGCAAGTCGTGCATGCCGGTAAAGAACCGCCCGTCACACGCCAGGCCAAGGTGCAGTAGCGGCACGAAAGTGGGGCAGCCAATCCTGGCTGCCGCCGGCTTTCAGCCGGCGAGCCGCCTGAAAGGCGGCTGCGGGCAAGATTGCCCGCCCCACAACGATGACCCGCATGCCGCCTACTTCACCTCGAACTCGATGCTGTCGCCCGTAAGCGTGAGGGTCGTCGTGTCCTTGACGACGATTTCCATCCGATAGGAACCCGCCGGAATTTGCACGACCTTGGTGTAGAGCGGCGCCGGACCCTGGATGGAGTCCAAGAAGACCTGCACGTTCCGCTCCTTGCCCACCACGCGCCCGTACACGGTGACCTTATGGTTTCCGTAGTCGGAGAGCGGGACCGAAATCAAGATCCCACCTGGGATCATCGGCTGCACGGTGGCGCCGGCCTTGGGGGTGGCCGCATTCGTCGCCGGCCAGTCGCCGGGCGCGCGGAGCAGGGCGAATTGCAACGGATCGGCCGTCATGCGGTATTCGCCCGTCCGGTCGGGGTCGACGAACTCGATCACCACGTTCGTCCCCACGCCCGCGATGAGTTGATAGAGCCACTGTTCGGATGGAACCGGCGTAGGGTGGCTCTCTTTCTGGTCGGGCGGCCCGTAGGTGATGTAGATCCGGCCGCGGTCGGTTTTCCAGCCGGGGATACCCGATGCGTAGTGCTCGTTGGCATAAGCGATCCGCCGGTAGTGTTCCTCTTTGAATTCGTTTTCCACGGTGCCGGGCGTGGGGTCGCGCCGCAGCCAGAACTGCTCGATGAAGTGCTCGCGCTCCTCATTGGATTGCAGGGCTTTGAAGGCGGCGCGCTCCGCGTCGGTGATGATGTAGGCGACGTCCTCGCTGACCCACTTGGTGTAAGGAGTGACCTCCGGAGCAGGCGCGGCCGCTTGTTGCGCTTGCGCCAGCAACCGCGCCGGAACCGGGGCGGGCGGCGCGGCCGGGGCAATCGCGGCGGGTGGCACGGGTGGCGCGGGCGGGCGCGGCGGCGCGCTGGTTTGCCACGCCGCCATGGCCGCCGTCACAGTGATAGTCAGAATGGCCGCGGAAAACACGGGTGTCAGAGTGGCGCGCGGCCCCTCGGGTTGAACCAACAATCGGCGAACGCGTTTCACCAGGCTACCTCCCGTGGCGGCCAGCACGGCTTGGCGCGCTACCCCACGATTTTCTTCCAATGCGGTCAGGGCGGCGGCATAGGCGAGCCGATCGCCTTGCGTGGCCACCACCACGTCGTCACAGCAGTTTTCGCGCTCGGCGCGAATTACCCCGGAAATCCACCACACCGCGGGGTGATAGAACACCAGGCTTTCCACCACGATCTGCAACAGGTTGACCAGGTAATCGTGGCGCCGTATGTGCGCCAGTTCGTGCAGCAGGATGGATTCGACCTGCGCCGCCGGCAGTCCCGTCAGCAACCCCACCGGCATCAGAATGACCGGTCGAACATAGCCGATCACCACCGGCACCTCCGCCAGGCAGGATTCCAGCAGCGCGACCGGACGCGAAACCCGCAGCCGCGCCGCAAAAGTGTCGAGCCGCTCTTGCCAGAACCCGGCGGCGGCACACACTCCCCTCCGCCCGAGACGCCGCGCCACCATGCAACTCGCCACGCCGCGCAACTGGAAGAATAAAACGCCCGCCATCCAGAAGGGCGCGAGCCACGGCAGATAGTCCGCCGCGCGCCATCGCGCCGGGACTTTCGAAACCATCGGCCCGTCACCGAGATCGGCGGGAGCAGGCTGCAGCAAACCCGGCCCGGCGCCTTGCATTCGCTGCTCCGCCGAAACGTGCTGGAACATCACGCAGAAGCCGCCAAGCAACGCCAGCATCGCCACGCATGCAGCGGCATACCGTGCGCGCGCAGACCGCAGCGCGCCGAGCGCGGCGGCCAGCAGCAGCGCCACCAGCGCGCCTTCCCACAAGGAGTGCGCCAGCGTCCAACCCAATGCGGTCGCGGCGGGAGTTCGTACCCAGATTTCGAGCAGGCTCATCGCGTCCCCTTTTCGTATTCCTCAAGCAGCCGGTGCAATTCGGAGAGTTCTTCCTTCGACGCCTTCCGGGCGGACAGCGCACCCACGAGCAGGCTCCGCGCCGATCCGTCAAACGCCCGCCGCAGCAGGTCGCCCGCTAGCTGTCGCTGCGTCCACTCGCGCGGCTGCGCGGCGCGGTAGATATGCGCCCGCTGCTTCTCGTCCCGCCGCACGAGGCCCTTCTCCGCCATGATCTGCAGCATCTTGAGCACGGTGGTGTACTGCGTGGGCTTGCGGGCGCAAACGCAAGCGTGCACCTCGCGCACGGTAGTGGGCCCGCGGCTCCACAGCACGGTCAGGATTTCCAGTTCGGCATCGGTCGGCCGGGGCAGTTTCTCCGCCATATACGAAGAAGTTACTACGAAGACATTCGTATGTCAAGCGAAAAAAAGACAGGCCGGGAGGCCTGTCCTACATCCTACTGTTTGATTTCGCCTAACTTTTCGCCCGGCCGCAACAGCGTGGGCGGCTTTTTCCTGGGCGCCGCGTCGTCCTCGGCCTTCTCATCGGGCGCCTTGGCCGCTTCCTTCTTCTTGGCAGCCTCCCCCTCTTTCTCGATCGGGCTCATCTGGGCGTCCATGGCCTTCTTCTGCGCCTCCTGGCGCTGCTCCACGTCGCTGGCGCGTTTGCCCAGGTCCTGCTCGGCCAGATCCAGGCTGTCGGCCGTGGTCTCGATGGCCTGCGTCAGGGCAAACTCGTAGCGCTCCAGATCCTTGGGCCGGTTTTCCTCAATCTGCTTGAGCGCCGGCAGTATCGCCTTTTCGGTGGCGGCCACGGCGGCCAGCCCCACCTTGATGTCGGTGTGGCGCTCGCTGGCCGCATCCGCCACCGTATCGATGGCGTCCAGGATCTTGGAGTACTCGTCCAGCGTGTCGTGGATCAGGATCGACCGGCCGGCCTTGTCCTTCTTGAGCAAATCGCGCACCAGGTCCAGCCGCAGTCTGGCGAAATCGGCGTAGAGTTTCAGCCGCAGGTTCGGCTCCTGCGCTTCCTTGATCTGGTCGATTTCGTCCGCCGTCAGAAAATCGTGCTGCGCCGCCGCGGGCGCCGCCAGAAGCAAACAGCAGAGCAACGTCTTCATTGGCTTTTGCCCTCCATCAGGCCGGTCAGCAGGTCGTCGTGTACCTTCTGCAGGCGGGCCTTGACTTTTTCCAGCACGGGACGATCCTCGAATCCCATATCGTGCTCCAGGGTCTCCAGTTTCTTCAGCAGGCCGCGCGTCTCGATTTCCGCCTGCTTGAACCATCGCGGACTCTTGCGCGGATTCTTGCCCGTGCTTTCCAGCGAGTCCCAGGCCAGGTCGACCGATTCCTGGAGTTCCTGCACCGCCGCCGCCAGCCCGGCGTTGTCTTCCTTCTGATAAGCTTCGCGCGCGGTTTTCAGGGCCGAACCCGCGTTATCCAGCGCCAGCTTGGAACGTCTGCCCAGATCGCGCTCCGCCCGCGCCGCCGTCAAATCGGCATGCAGCAGGCCGGCGCCGGCAACCAGGCCCACCCCCACCAGCATCGCGATGGTTCGTGCGCCTCTCACCGCTTGTCGATCTCCCTTTGCAGAATCCGCACCCGCTGCCGCGCCTGAAATTCCTGGTCCGGATTCTTACCCTGGCTCATGGCCAGAAAATGCTCATACGCATCCTTGGCCGGTTTTGTCTGCCGCAGCTTGTCCAGGATGATGGCGCGCAGGAACCAGTTGCCCGCGGTATTCTCGCCTTTCTTCGCGGCCTCTTCAAACGCGCTCAGCGCCTGCGGCAGATCGCCCGACATGTAGAGCATGCCGCCCAGTTCGGTCCAGGGCTTGGGTTCGGCCGGCTTCAGTTTGGCGGCTTCGTAGAACTGGCGAGCAGCCGGCTGGAATTGCCGCTTGTCGCGCAGCGCGCGCGCGTACATCAGCCGCAGGTCGTAGTTGCCGGGTTCGGCGGCCACCGATTGTTCCAGCAGGGGCAGCGCCTTATCCAGTTTCCGGGTGAAGACGTAAGCCGCCGCCAGGGCGCTGCGGTTGATCGGGCTGGGATCTTTGCCGAAGGCCTCTTCCAGCCGGGGCACGGCATCCTCGAATTGTTTGGATTCCAGCAGTAATTCGCCCATTCGCGCCTGCGCCGCGGGGTTATCCGGGAACTCGCGGTAGATATCGATGGCTTCGCGATTCTGCGCGGCCTTCTCGTACAGACCGGCGAGCTCCAGCAGGTACCCGCGGTACTTCGGCTCCAGTTGCGCCGCCTGCCGAAAGTACGGTTCGGCATCGCCGATGCGTCCCTGCTGCACCAGCACCTGCGCCATGCCTAGTTGCGCACCTGCCGATTTGGCGTCCAGCGCGATGGCCAGCTTGTAGCTCTCTTCCGCCTTGCCGTAGTCCCCGGTCTCGAGTTGCGATTCCGCCAGGTAATAGCGCGGGCGAAACTCCTTGGGCTTCTGCCCCGCGGCATCTTCGAAGAACGGCAGCGCTTCGGCGGGGTTCTTCTGGCGCAGCAGGACGATGCCGCCGTTCAGTTCCGCTTCGTAGAGCCCGGGCTTGAGTTCCAGGGTCTTGCGATATTCGGCGACGGCCTCCGCATCCCGCTGGAGCAGCGTATAGGCCATGGCCAGATTGAAGTGGGCGAAGAAGTCCTTGGAATCCGCCTCGATGGCCTTGCGGAATGCCTGTGCCGCAACCTCGTACTTACCCTCGTCGAGGGCCTTCATGCCATCGGTAGTGTAATCGGCCTGGAGAAACAGGAGAAACGCCGCGGCGGCCCACATACCCTAATTCTATCGCCGCGCGATTGCCGCCGTCCGATAACCCGCGTTACTTCTTTTTTTCGCCGCCGGCCGCTGCCGGAACTTCGCCGCTTTCCGCCGTGAAACTCAGCGGGATGTCCACATAAGCGACTTTTTCCCCGCTTTCGTCGGTCAGCTTCATCTTGTAGTGGCGCGGGGGCGCGTCGAAAAGCGCGTTGCCCTGCACCGAGTCCATGTGCTTGGCGTTGCGCAGGTACCCGATATACTGCGGCACTCCTTCTCCCGAGCTCAGTTCGGGGTAGGTGTTGCCGCTGTCGTCCTCGATGCTGAAGTTGGGCACGATGATGTCGCTGCCGTAACTGTTAAAAGCGCTCAGCCGCACCAGGAAGAAGCGATGCTGTGGGATGCGCGCATCCGTGCCCTGCCCGATGTGCGTCAGCCACTGCGTGTCAAATACCTGGTAATTGATGTGTCCGAGCTCGACCTTCTCACCCATATTGAATGTCCGCACGGTGGACGGCTTCTCGCCACTATCACCGCACGCGGACAACAGGCAGGCGGCGGCGACGGCCGCCAGTAGGAACAAAAACCGGAGTTGGCGCATGTGCTACACCATTGTCCACATCGACCGGGTGGGTGTCAACACAGGTGGATACTACAACTGGTACTGCGCCGCTACCTCGGCTGCCGTTCCTGGAGGATACGCTCGAATTTCCTGCGCTGCTCGTCGTTCAGGATCTGCTCGACCTTGGTCTTGCTTTCGCTCAGCACGGTGCGATAGTACTGCCAGAAATCGTTGAGGATGGACTCCATCTGCTCCTGTTGGGAGCTCGTCAGGTTGAGTTCGCGCTTCATCCGCGAGAAATAGAGTTCCCTGCCCGCGGCGGTATCGAATGAAGGTTGGTGCAAGAGGTTATGCACGCCGAAATTCATCGCCACCGCTCCCGCCGCCGCACCGCACAGGAACACCAGCGTCAACGTGATCATGCAGGCAACCTTGGGATCCCACGATCGGGCGAAGCTCGCTTTCTCGAGGAGATTAGGGCTCATAGGTTGTCATCGTGGCCAGCATGTTTTCCTGCGCCCCGGCGCTCTCGTAGGCCGGCGAATCCTGCTGCGCCATCACAGCTTCCGGCGACAGCCCCGTGGGGTATTCGCTTTCGTGGGAAACCAGATAGCCGCCCAGCGCCGCCAGCGTCACCAGCGACGCAAACACCAACCGCCGCCCGAAGGCGAAATCCAGGGCAAAGAAACCGGCAAAGGAAGGCACGGCCTGGCGGTTGCCCACCCCGCGCATCACCCGCCCATAAAACCCCGGAGCCGGCGCCATCTCCTCTTCCACTTTGAACGCGCCGAACCACTGGGAAACCTGTTGCATTCCGGCCACTTCCCGGCGGCACAGCTCACAGTTGCTCAGGTGCGCCTCGATATCCCGAAGAGCCGCCGGCTTCAGCCTGCCGGACAGGTACTCCTCAAGGCTCTCCATCACTACCGCATGCATAAGCTTCTTCCCTGTAAAACTGAAAATACCACGCCTTAGCCCACCCGTTGCGAGTCTATCGGCCGCCTGGCCCGCCCGCTTCCGGGAACCAACTTCCAACCAACCGCTCAGCCTTTGCTTCTCAACCAGCCACCATGCCGGGAGCCCGATCGAGGCGCTGCGCCGCTTTCACCAGCTTCTGCCGCGCCCGAAACAGCTTCACTTTGATTGTGTTCTCGTTCATTCCCGTCCGCAGAGCCAACTCTTCCACCGAGAACCCTTCCACTTCCTTCATGGTCAACAACATACGCTCTTCCTCGGAAACCCGCCCGAGCAGCTTCACCAGGTAATCGCGCCGCGCCAGCGTGGTATCCATGGGAATCTGCCGATCCACCGCCGGCTCCGAGTTCTCCACCCGGCGCACTTCGTCCTCGCTCATGTCGCTTTCGTAGACCAGCTTCCGGACCTTACGCTTGCGCAGGTAGTCGAAGCACTCGTTGACCGTGATTTTGTAGATCCAGGTGATCAGCGAACTGCGAAAATCGAAGCTTCGGACGGAGAGGTAGACCTTCGCAAATACTTGCTGCGCAATGTCTTCTACGTCATTACGCTGGCGCACGATGCCGTGGATGATAGAGAATACCTTGGTTTGGTAGCGCTCCACAATCTCGCGAAACGCCGCCTCATCGCCGGCCTGCGCACGCTGCACTAACGCACCTTCCGGGGTATTCTGGTAGTCCACTCTGGATTTCGCCGCAACCTTACTACCGAATCCCGGGATTGAAAGTACGCCGGTCAGTGTTCCCATATAACGGTACCGACGCATACCAACCCTACCGGGTTTCAGCGGATACTCCTTGCACGATAGCACGCCCCGCCGGGCCGGTCACCCGGCACGGTGAATTCGCGCCTCCACACCGTTCAGGGCCGATTATTCCGCGACCAAATCCCCCTTGGCGCCATCCAATTGATTGACCGTTGGAGTGATGTGCTCCCGCCGGTATAATTGGGACCAGGGAAGTCCCGAAAATTCAGGAGTGTATATACAACATGGTACAGATGACCGAAAAAGCGATCGGCAAGGTGAAGGAAATCATGGGTTCCCAGGAACCCGCTCCCAGCGGACTGCGCATCTCCGTAGTCGGCGGCGGCTGTTCCGGGTTCAGCTATTCGATGGCCTTCGAAAACCAGCCCAATATCTTGGACAAGACCTACAGCTACGATGGGCTGAAGGTGTTCGTGGACCAGGCCAGCCTGCTGTATCTGGACGGCGCCGAGGTCGATTTCGTGGAGACGCTGGAAGGTTCCGGCTTCAAGTTCAACAATCCTCAGGTGAAGTCCACCTGCGGCTGCGGCAGCTCGTTCCAGGTCTAACCCTTTGTTCCGCAATAACCACCGTTCCCGACCCATAGGGTGCCCCTATGGGTCGGGAGCGGTTGCCTTCCTCTTCGCTTTTAAGCCCCGAAATCTCATCGTTTGAGCGGGATAGCCGGTTTTTCCGCCAACGCGCGTGCTCCCTGTCACCTTCCTCAGAACGGTAAGACCTCGAGCCGCACCGGGTCGAAGCGGATCCGGCGCTGCTCCTCGTACGATTGCACCGCCAGGAGCGGCGGCAGAATGGAAACGGCGGCGATTGCCGCATCGGCGTTCGGCAGTTTGCGGCTTTTGCAGCAATCCAGAAAATTGCGCACATGGTCGGCGGTGATGTCGCCGGCGATCTCCCGCTTCACGGTTTCCGCATTGCGGCCCGCCGGCGTGAACTCCCACCGGTTGCGGTTCACAAACAGCCTCCCCCGATCCCCGTAGAGCGTGACCCCGTACTCCGGCGCCACGGCATACGCATTGGACTGGAAAAGCACCGAGAAGCCGTCGTATTCGAACAGCGCGTTGCAGGTGTCTGGCGCCGTGCGGCCGTCCTGGCGGTCGTAGTAAATGCCGCCGGCGAACGTCGCCGCGTGCGGCGCGCGTTCGCCCATGTACATGTGCACCACGTCCATCCAGTGGTGGCCGAAGTCGGTCATCTTGCCGCCGTTGAATTCCAGAAACGAGCGGAAGCTGAAGTACATCCCCGGATACCAGTCGCGATAGGCCACCGGTCCCAGGAAGCGCAGCCAGTCGAGGTCCGCGGGCTTCTGCGCCGGGTCCTTGCGCAGCGCTCCCGGCACGCCGCCGTGCCAGACGGCGTCGATGTGGCTGATTTTCCCGATGGCGCCCGATTTTACGAATTTCTGCAGCGGTTCGAGATAAATCTCCCCGGAGCGCTGCTGCAAACCGATCTGCAGGATCCTGCCGGTGGCGCGGGCGGTTTTCACCATCACCGGCGCCTCTTCGCGCAGGCGGCACATAGGCTTCTCCGAGTAGACGTCCTTGCCGGCATTCATGGCGTCTACGGCGTGATCCTTGTGCCAGTGATCGGGCGACCCGATCAGAACCGCGTCGACTTCCGCCAGTTCCAGGAGCTTGCGATGGTCCCCGAAGGTTCTGGCGCCAGGCGCGCTGGCCAGCGCCTCCTGGAATCGGGCCGGATACACGTCGCAGAGGGCGCGCACCTCGACGTCGGAGTTCTTCTGGAACAGGCCCTTCACATAGGTGCCGCGCCCCCCGGTGCCGATTACGCCCAGACCGATCCGGTCGTTGGCGCCCAGGATTCTGGAATAAGAGAGTGCCGTCAGGGCGGCACCGCGGGCCGCCTCGCGTCGCGTGATCATAGGTCGATCTCCGTTTGAGACATTACGATATCGATACCCTAAACCGTAGCAGTTTTACGCTTCGGCCGCTCGCCCCGCACCGCTGCACGGCTACATCAACCAATTCTCATCGGGCCCACACGGACGAGACCCCGCCAATCGAGTGCATCGCTAACCGAACTTCTCCCTTTGCTTCTGCATCCCGACCTTGCCGCATTTCGGGCATTTCCACTTCCGCTGCTGGTGGTAGATGTGTCCCTTGATCTCCTTCATCGGGACCTTGCACTTTCGACATGTCACGTGTACTCCAGCATCGCACCGAAGCCCCGATTCGTGCCATGGTCCCGCCGCAAATTCGCCCGCTGCAGGCTGGCCCGTTTGCCCCCGGTCGGCCTCCACACGCGCCATGCTGGATCCGCGGCCCGCTGGAACGGTTGAGATCCGCCCGTTACTGCTCCCGCAGCACCAGCACCGGATCCACGCGTGTGGCCCGGCGTGCCGGCAGCGCGCAGGCTGTCAGGCCGACCAACGCCAGAGTGACGATTACCGCCGACATCACCAGCGGGTCGAGCGGCTTCACGCCGTAGAGATGGCCCGCCACCACGGGGCGAAGGGCCGCTGAACCCGCCACGCCGAGTAACAGGCCGGCGCCCAGCAGCCACAGCGCTTCGCCGACCACCAGCCTCACCACGCCGCCCGCGCTGCATCCCAGCGCGGCGCGGATCCCGATCTCGCGCTGCCGCTGCGTCACCAGGTAGGCCAGCACGCCGTAGATGCCGACGCCCGAGAGGAACAGCGCCAGGCAGCCGAAGAACATGGCCAGCGTCAGCGAAGCCCGCCGCGACGCCAACGCCAGGTCGCCGCGCTCCTCCATGGTGTGCACATCGAACAACGCCAGACTCGGCGCGATGGCCGCGAAGCGGGTGCGCACCACACCGAGGATCTGGCCTGCGCCGCCGGACGCTTTGATCGCCAGCGCATACCCTCTCTGCACGTTCTGCGCGTAGGGCATGTAATACGCACCCATCGGATTGCCATTGCCTTCCACGCTCGCGGTGTGGACCCCTCGGATCACCCCAACCACGGTCATCCAATGCGTGTGCTCGTCGGTCTTCAGGAGGTTGTGGATGTCCTGCGGGAGGTACATGCGCCTGCCGATCGGGTTGCTGCCCGGCCAGAAGTGGCGCGCCAGTTGCTCGTCCACAATGATGGCTCCGGGGGCGGATGCGTGGTCTCGCCCGTCGAACGGGCGGCCGGCCACCAGGGTGATGTGCATGGCCTCGAAGTAGCCCGGCGAAACCGTCACCTGTTCGGGCGAAATCACCGATTCTCCCGGCTTCATGTAGTAGCCTTCGGCCAGGATCACGCTGTCAGAGTGGTTGCCGCCCCAGGGGATGGTGGTGGTGGCGCCGGCCGCCGTTACACCCGGAATTGCGCGGATGGCTTCGAGCGTGCGGTCCATCAGCGCGCTCGCATCGCTGTCTTTGGGATAGAGCGACTGCGGCACGCTGGTGGACGCCGTGACGACGCCCTTGACGTCGAATCCGGGGTCCACATGGAGCAACTGGCGGAAACTCGCCAGCACCAATCCGGCGCCGGCCAGCAGTACGAAGGCCAGCCCGACCTGCGCCACCACCAGGGCCTGCCGCACGCGGCGCGCCCGCCGGCCGGTGCCCGAACGGCTCTCTTCGCGGAGCACTTCGTTGACCCGCGCCCGCATCACCTGCACCGAGGGGATCAGCCCGATGACAATGCCGACCAGCGCCGCTGTCACCAGCATCGCCAGCACCACCATGCCATCCACGCGGACCTCGCCCGAGCGCGGCAGCGTCTCGATCCCGCTGTGCGCCAGAGCGCGCAACAATCCCGCGCCCAGAGCGGCGCCGGCGGCGCCGCCGGCCATGGCCACCAGAAGGCTCTCCGTCACCAACTGGCCCATCAGGCGGCCCGTTCCAGCGCCCAGCGCCAGGCGGGTGGCCAACTCCTTGCGCCGCAGGGTGGTCCGCGCCAGCACCAGGTTCGCCACATTCACCGCGCCGATCAGCAGCACGAACGCCGCTCCGCCCCAGAGCAGGTAAAGCGCACCCCGAACCTCCTTTACCAGCATGTCCTCCAGCGGCACCACCACGGTGTGAAAGCCCGCGTTGATCAGGAGTTCCTTGAAACTCGGGAACCGGTCGAGGTTGGCGCGGTTGAGCGCGTCCACCTGGGCCTGCGCCTGCTGCGGCGTGGCGCCGGGCTTCAGCCGTCCGATGTTCTGCCAGTTATTGGAGTGGCGCACCTCCCGCTCTTGCGCCGTGAACGCCGCCGGCACCCAGAGGCGGACTTCGGGGTCCATGAAGTTGAAGCCGGCCGGCATCACGCCCACGACGGTGAATGGCTGGCCGCTCATGCGCACGTCGCGCCCGATGGCCGCCTCCGGGCTGCCGAAAAGCTGCCGGCTCAACCCATCGCTCAGAATGGCTTTGTGGTCCGCGCCGGGCTCGCCCTCGGCATCGGAAAATGCGCGCCCAAAAGCCGGTGTTACGCGCAGCAGGCGAAACAGCGAAGGCGTCGCCGCCATGCCGGTCACGCGCTGCGGCGTCCCCTGGATGTCCAGCGTGCGGCCGGTGGTGCGGAATAGCGCCTGCTCCGAAAAAACCTGGACGTCGCGCAGGCGGTCATAGTAGTCGCCCGAGGCGCTGTTGTAGCTGGCATCGGAGCCCGCCTTGGGGTAACGATTCGCCATCAGCAGAATCGAGCGCGCGTCCGGCACCGGGAGCGGCCGCAGCAGCACCGAGTTCACCACCGCGAAGGTGGCCGTGTTCGCGGCGATACAAACCGCAATCGTGAGCACCACCGTGAGGGTGAATCCCTTATCGCCCAGAAGCGAGCGAACCGCGTGCCGGAGGTTTCGGAAGGTTGATCCCATAGCAGCTAATACGCAATCCGGCCGCGCCGGTGTTGCAGAAACTTTGCCCGATTTTGCCGCCGCATCCGGCCCGCTGGACTCCTACCGCGCCAGCCACACGAGCGGCGCCAGCCCCGCCGCCGCCAGGCCGGCCAGAAGGCTCAGGCTCAACACACCGGTCTTGCGGTCGCTCATCGAGTAAGCGTACATCCCTTTGACCAGGTTATTGCTGGCGGCGGCAATCAGAATCGCCGCCGCCGCCACCGCAAGCGGCGCATTGCCGCCCGCGGCCTGCGTCATTCCCATGATGAATGGATCCACGTCCGATACACCCATCAGGGCCGCCAGTGAGTATACCCCCGCCTTGCCCAGGTAAGTCACCACCAGGTGCGTGGCCACCATCATGGTGACGAAGAGCACCGCGAAGCCCAGAGCGGCGCGCAGTTCCAAGGGGTTCTTCGGCTCGAACTCACGCTCCACATCTCCCGCCGTGGCATCGGGCAGCCGGCTCCACAACCATCCGCCCGCGATGCCGGCTCCCGCGAGCGCCAGAAACGGCACTCCCAGAAGCGTAATCAGGTTGCGGTTGAAGATGGTCACCAGGCCGGCCAGCCGCAGATACATCACCCCGGATGCCACCAGGGTGACTCCGGAAAACAGGTGCGGCCGGTTCTCCCGCTTGGCGCGTTTGGCCAGGACTACCGTAGTTATCGTGGAAGAATAGGCGCCTCCCAGCAATGCCGCCACCAGCACGCCGCCCTGTCCCTTGGTGACCTTCTGGATCACGTAACTGCCGTAGGAAACGGTGCTCACCGCCACCACCACCAGCCATGCCTTGGACGGATTGATGGCGAACTGTCCAAATTCGCGGTTGGGAAGCACCGGCAGAATCACCGCCGTGAGCAGCAGGAACTTGGTGAAGGTGAGGATTTCCTCTGGCGCGATCCGCCGGGTGAGACCTTCCAGCGCGCCCTTCAGCTCCAGCAACAGCATGCTGGCCACGGTGAGAGTGGTGGCGATCCAGAATTGTTCGCGATACACCAGCGCCGCGGCCACGTAGGTGGTCAGCGCCGACATCTCCGAGGTCACGCCCGCCGTCGTGGCCGTTTGCAGCTTGTTGCGGTACGACAGCATCAGGAAGCCGGCCACCACCGCGAAACCCAGGGTCACCGGCAGAACCTCGCCTCCTGCGAGGAACGAGATGCCGTAGGCGATGAGGCCGATGAGCGGATACGTGCGCACGCCGCCGAACGAGGACTGCCCGGCGCCGGCATGCCGCTCCTCACGTTCCAGCCCGGTCAGGAAGGCGAGAAACAGCACCAGCAGAATCTTGACGCCTTCCGGCGGCAACAATCGATAGAGATCGGCTAGCACAAATCAGTACAAGCATATCCAATTTCCGCGCACGTGATAGAATCCGGTTCGATGCGTTTAGCCATGCCTGGGATCGAACACGTCCCGCAGGACCTCCGCTACGCGCTTCGCGGCCTGCGCCGCAACCCCGGCTTCACCCTCACCGCCGTGCTGGCCGCCGCCATCGGCGCCGGCGCCGCCGTCTTCAGCGCCGTCGATCGCATCCTCTTCCGTCCCCTGCCCTACCGCGACGAAGCGCGCCTGGTCTCCGCCGGCATGATGGCGCCGCTCGATTCCAACGAATTCCTCCTGGCCGACGCCTACTTCGATCTTCGCCGCAACCCCGGCCCCTTCGCCGCCGTGACCAGCTTCCAGGCCGGCGGCATCGCCTGTGACCTCACCGAGGCCAGCCCCTTGCGCATGGTCTGCCTGCGCGTCGAGGCCAATTTCCTCGATACGCTGGGCGTCCGCCTGGCCGACGGACGGCCCTTCTCCGCCGAAGAGGACCGCCCCAACGGTCCGCGCGTCGCCATCATCTCCCACGCCCTGTGGCGCGGCCGCTTCGCCGCCGACCCCGCCGCCATCGGCAAGACCCTCAACATCGACGGCGCGCCCACCCGCATCACCGGCGTCCTGCCGCCCGATTTCGTCATGCCCACCCTGACCCACGCCGATATCCTGCTGCCCGAAGCGCTCGATGAGGCGCGCGAGCGCGCCGGCCGCGCCCTGCGCGTCTTCGCCCGCCTGCAACCCGGCTTCACCCTGCCGCAGGCGCGTAGCGCGCTCCAGCCTTACTTCGCGCGCGCCCTGGAAACCGTGCCGCCGCAATTCCGCAAAGAGGTCACCCTGCGCGTGCGTCCCCTCCGCGACCGGCAGGTCGGCGACGCGCGCGCCGCCTCGCTCGCCCTCTTGGGCGCCGTCCTCGCCGTGCTGCTGATTGCCTGCGCCAATATCGCCAACCTGCTGCTGGCCCGCGCCGCCGGACGCGACCGCGAAATCGCCGTCCGCACCGCCCTGGGCGCTTCGCGCTGGCGCCTGGCGCGCCTCGCCCTTACCGAAAGCCTGCTCCTCGCGCTCGCCGGCGGCGCCCTCGGATGCGCCCTCGCATTCGCGCTGCTCCGCTCCTTCCAGGCCATCGCGCCCGACGCCCTGCCCCGCATCGCCGAAGCTACCGTCGATCTCCGCGTGCTGCTCTTCGGCGCGGCCGCCGCCGTGCTCTCCGGCATCGGCTTCGGACTCTTCCCCGCCCTGCGGCCCGCCGGGGGAGCGCTGCTGGGCTCCGCGCGCACCGTCGGTCCGGCGCGCGGCTGGCTGCGCGGCGCCCTGGTCACGGCCCAGATCGCCGTCTCCGTGATCCTGCTCACCGGCGCCGGATTGCTGCTGCGCAGCCTCGATAACTTGCAGCGCGTCCCCATGGGCTTCGAGAGCGGCCATGCCATCACCGCGAGCTTCGTGCTGGGCCGCCAGAGATACAGCCGCGACGTGGAACAACTGGCGCTCTTCGCCGACCTGGAGCGGCGCCTGCAAACGCTGCCCGGAGTCTCCGCCGCCGCCGTCAGCGATTCCATCCCGCCCTTCGGCGGCACTCGCGCACGCCCCTTCTCCACCATCGAGGTGGAGGGCCACCCGCGCCTTCCCCAAGGCACCGGCGGCATGGTGGATTGGCGTTACATCACTCCGGGTTACTTCGCCGCCCTGGGAATTCCCATCCGCCGCGGACGCCCCTTCACCGAACTGGATCGCGATGCCGGCGCCTATTCGGTCATCCTCAGCGAAACCCTGGCGCGCCTCATGTTCCCGGGTGGAGACCCGCTCGGCAAGCACCTTCAGCGTACGCCCCAGGGACAGTGGTTCACCGTGGTGGGCGTGGCCGCCGACGCGCGCAACCTGGGCGCGGAGAGCGGCGCCAGGCCGGAGTATTATTTTGTCCGCAAGTCCATGCCCGACGTGATGTGGGCCAACCAGGAACCGCCGCTCGGCTGGCGCGGCGCCGTCGCCGTGGTGCGCACCGCCGTGGACCCGAAACTGGCGGCGTCCTCCCTGCGCGCTCTGTTCGCCGCGCTCGATCCCACCCTGCCCGTGGAAATCTCCACCTTGCGGGAACACGTCGCCCGAGGCACCGAACGCTCGCGCTTCCAGGCGACGCTGCTGGGGACGTTCGCCGCCATCGGAGTGCTCCTCGCCGCCATCGGGCTCAGCGGCGTGATGTCGTTCCTGGTGGTGCAGCGGCGCCGGGAAATCGGCGTGCGCATGGCCCTGGGCGCCACGCCCGGCCGCATCGTCCTGCTGACCCTGGGATTCGCCGCGCGCTGCACCGCGGCGGGACTCCTCATTGGCGGCGCGGGAGCATACGTGGTGACGCGCTGGCTGCGCTCCCAGCTCTTTCAGGTGGCGCCCGGCGACCCGCGCCCCCTGGCGCTGGCCGCCGCCTTGCTCGTGTTGGTAGCCTTGCTCGCCGCCGCCGGCCCCGCCCGCCGCGCCGCGCGCCTCGATCCCGGAACCACCTTGCGCGCGGAATAGGACGTGGCGCAGACACTCGTGTCTGCCGCGTCGACACTCGTGTCGACGCTTTGCGCATTGTCAGCTCTTCGCCTGACCGAAGGATTCTCCCGCCCTCACCCACACTTCGCCCCTCCCCCGCTGCCGGTACCACCACCGCCGGTCGCCGGACTCGCGGCGCGGTTCGCGCTGTCCCACTCCCTACGGCGCGAAGTACCCGGAGATATCCAGAATCAGGTGCGTCGCATTGCTCGCGAAAGTGCTGATCGATCCATTGCTGGTCGGCACGATCGCCAGATTCGACGTGATCGCCCCATCCAGCGCGTTCAGCGTCGATACCACCGGCCGCGTCTGCCCCTGCGGCCACAACGTCAGATACCCCAGTGAACCCGGCGGCACCACCGTCACACTCAATACATGCGCCTGCGCACTCGCCGGGATCCCGCACGCGCTCGCGCTCACCGCCACATCCAGCGTAGTGATGGGCGCCGATCCCGCCGGTAGCCGCGTGTCCACCACGCGGCAGGGCGTCACCCCGTACAGCGACAATCCCCCCGTGCCCATGGGCGCGAAGTAGCCGTTGATGTCGATCACCAGGTTGGTGTTGTTGCTGGCGAATACGTCGATGGACCCGTTGGTCCCCGCCGGCACGATGGCCGCATTGGCCGTGATCGCCCCCGTCAGCGCGTTCAAACTGGAGGCCAGCGGCCGCGCCTGCCCCGTCGGCCACGCCGTCAGATACCCCAGCGAACCGCTGGGCACCGCCGCGAAGTTCAGCGAATAGGCCTGCGCCGTCGCCGGTAGATTACAGGTGCTGGCCAGTATGGGGAATGTCCGGTTCTGCCCGCCGGCCAGCGAGGGGCCTCCCAACGGCGCCGTGGCGGTGCGGGTATCGGCAATCCGGCAGGGAGTGATGGGATAGAACGCGAGACCCGTGGCGTCGCTGGCGGCGACGAAGTAGCCGTTGATGTCCAGGATCACATTGGTGGTGTCGCTGGCAAATACGCTGACGGCACCGGCGGCACCGGCGGGCACGATGGCGGCATTGGATTTGATGCGGCCGTCGAGGGAATTGAGAGTGGAGGCGAGGGGGCGCCCCTGTCCGGCGGGATATAGCGTGAGGTAGCCGAGGGGCGTGCCGGGCACGACCGCCACGTTGAGGGAATAGGCCTGGGCGGTGGCAGGGATGCTGCAGGTGCTGTTAGGGATGATGAAATCACGGCTGCTGCCGCCGGAGATGATCGGTCCGCCGAAGGGACCGGTCGCATCGCGAGTGTCGGCAATGCGGCAGGGCGTGATCGGCACAAAGCGCAACGCCTGTGCGCCTGCGGCAGTAATCACGGTCGAATCCGTAGTGTTCGCGGTGACCGATCCCCCGCCCGACACGCTGACGCTGTTCACTTGCGGCGAGGTGGCATTCGCCGCCACGTTCACCGTCACCGTGATCGCCGGGTAGCTCGCCCCACCACTCAGCGAGTCGCTCCGCGTGCAATTGTTGGCCGCCGTCCCCGGACACGTCCACCCCGTCCCCGCCATCGCCACCAACGTCATTCCCAAGGGCGCCGTCTCGGTCACCGTCACCGCCCCGCTGGCCGGTCCGGCCCCGGCCGTGTTCGTCACCGTCACGCTATACGTCGCCCCGTTCTGTCCCTGCGTGAAGTTCCCCGTGTGGCTCTTCGAAATACTCAATACCGGGGCGCCCGGCGTGTTGGTCAAGCCGAAGGTCGCCGCCGTACTCACGCCCGCGGCGCTTGCTGTCACGTTGTAGCTACCCGCGATTGCGTTGGCTGTGAAGACTGGCGCCGTGGCCACGCCCGACGTATTGGTGGCCGCTGCGGCGGTCAAAGAACCGCTAAATGCTCCGCTGGGGCCCGACGAGGGCGCCGTAAATGTCACCGTCACCCCGGACACCACGTTCCCGCCGGCATCCTTCACCGTCGCTCGCAGCGCCGTGACAAACGCCGCGTTGACCTGCGTGCTCTGTCCGGAGCCCTGAGTTGCCGTGATGTTCGCCGCTGCGCCCACCACGTTGGTCAAGCTGAAGGTCGCCGCAGCACTCACGCCCGCAGCGCTTGCCGTCACGCTGTAGCCGCCCGCGGCGCTGTTGGCTGTGAAGGCTGGCGCCGTGGCCACGCCCGACGCGTTGGTGGTCGC
>Ga0182030_10004836_pt1 | contig 28775 bp, 25 predicted proteins | sample 812S3MmetaG_FD_121299 | JGI IMG/M metagenome (GOLD analysis project Ga0182030, IMG submission 121299) | Permafrost microbial communities from Stordalen Mire, Sweden - 812S3M metaG (Illumina Assembly) | ecosystem: Environmental > Terrestrial > Soil > Wetlands > Permafrost | place: Sweden...
AAATGGAAATGGTCAGACTGCCCAGTTGCGCATAAATTCAGCTATGGATCCTGGAGCCGCGTCCCCCGGGTTCGGTCTCAATCAGCAGATGAGGGCCGACGGCGTTTGGTCTGGCCCGCCTACTGAGTCGGGAGATGCAGACCGCAATTCGGCAGCGACAACCACCGCCTTGTCTTCTCAATTCACTCCGTCTACTCAACTCAGTCCGGCGGCCTCCGCGCCTCAAATCGGGGCTACTGTTGCGACCAACACTTCGCGTTCGACTGCCTCGACCGGCGCATCGCCTGCCACTTCAACATCCACTCCGTCTTCGGGCTCCTCTCAGATTGCAACTGCGACCGCCCGAGGTGCGATCCCGCGGCCTCTCAACCTCACGAGTGTGTTGAGCGCGACTCCATCCGCGCCCGCATCCCAGACCGCTTTTTCGACCAATTCCCCCGCAGCTGCGCCACCTCCCAAATCGTCGAGTGCGTCAGCCACCATTCCAACCGCAACTCCATCCGCGCCCGCATCCCAGACCGCTTCCTCGACCAATTCCCCCGTAGCTGCGCCGCCTCCCAAATCGTCGAGTGTGTCAGCCACCATTTCGACGGTGACTCGCTTCTCGCCCACACTTCAGAACGCTCCTGCTGGGATTTCGGGAGGCGTTCAGCCTTCTCCGGAACCCACGAACGGGTCCACCACTTTCCCAGCTGCACCTCCAACCTCGGCTCCGTATCAGGCTATTTCGGGCACGCCACGGAAGGTCGCTGAGGCCCAGTACACGGTGGAGGCGCCTCCCTCCGTTTCGTCTGCGATCAATTCCTCCTCGATCGCTGAACCCACCGAGTTCGCGTCCCCGAAGTCGCTCGATTTGCGTGCATACCCGCAAGCTTCGGATGCCGCCTCCGCAAACCATGATGCGCCATCTTCTCTGAGACCCGTCCGCGATGTTTCAGCAGGAGTCGACACGTCAGTGGCGGGACAGCCAACACGCGCTACGTCCTCTGCTGCGGCTGCTTCAGGCCCCGATTTCCCGATAACTTCCCAACTAGGCAGCGTCGGGGATGCTAACAATTCGGGAGCATCGTTCGATTGGGGCAGCACGACAGCCGCACACACGGTGAACGGCTTGTTAGATGCGACGGACTCCAATACAAAGGGCATCAGCGATCGGGGGCTGGGCGCCAACATGTTGCGTCCGACCAATGCCATTGGCGCGCTATCCCCGAGTGGTGGCCTTTCCACCGGATCGATCGCTAGCTCCACTCAGCCGCTGTCTGACGCCTCTTCTCAAGCCGCTGCGTTCCCTTTTCCGACCGCCGGTGACTTGGCGTCCTCAGTGGCCTTCACGACTTCGGTTCAAGGCACTCAGTCCCCGACCGGTACCTACCGGGAGCTATCACGTGCGATACCATCCACGCCTGCCGACTCACTCCTCGTCGCGACCAATGCACCGCAGTCTCCAGTAGTCTCGGAGCCCTCACAGCAAGTCGCGGCGGGAGACCTGGGCACAGACGCAACAACCGCATCCGCGGGGAGCCCGTCGCAGCCGCACGTGACCACTTTGCGCACGTCTTCCCAGGGCTCGCCTCTGAACATCGGACAGGTTCGGACGAACGCCAGCAACAACGCGCCGGAAGACCCAGCATCCGATCGTTCGGTCACCGAACTGGGCTCCCTTGCTTCTCAGCCTTCTGCGGACCCCAATGGCATCGGACCGTTGGCTGAATCTGCAGCCACTCTATCTTTTGCGTCGCTTTCCCAGCCTCAACGAGGCCCAGCTCGGGAACCCTCGGTATCTGGTACCCCCTCGGCTCAACCGTCCATAGGGTCGCCCCAAGGAACACCCCAAAGCCCACGTCTCTCGACAACCGATCCTTCGACCGTCGCAATTCGATCAGATAGCGGATCTTCTACGGTAGACATCGCATCTGCTGGATCTCGTGTATCACGACCGACATCCATCACTGAACAGCATACTTTGGCTCCACAACCGACTGTGACCTCAGCGGCGGCAACGACTCGCGACGCTCGACAATCTCCTACCGACGTCACGGGACAGCAGCCTGCCCCTGGGGCTTCTGCCCAGCAGCCGCCAGTCGCCGATGCGTTCGCCGCCCCATCCAATGCACTCGTCTCCACTCCCCGTGGTCTTAGGCCAGCCCGGCCTTCCGGACGGCAACCGTCCAACGGGGCAATCGACGACGCGTCGGCCTCCAGCGAACTTCGCGACAACACATCCACGTCATCACCGGATTCGACGTCGACCTCTTCTCTCTCAACAGGCGCCACGCCCCCGGAGCCTACCGCGGCGCCGCCCGGCACGGTCGCCCACTCCGGCCATGTCGGTGTCAACGGCATGACAGGCGTCAAAATGCCTACGACCGTTGATGCGACTACGTCGGCGGGAGTCGCCCGAATACGTGACGCAATGGCATCCGTGGCGAATCAGGCAGTGATTCGTGGTGCGTCGAGTGGCACCGTTGAGCTACCCGATCTGGGACGCGTCTCCGTCAATGCGCGCAATGAGTCGGGGGCTATCGACATAAGCATCACCGCTTCGCACACGAACGCGCAACAGCTTCTCCAGAACCATGCGCACGCAATGGTATCCGACCTGCGAAATGCTGAGCTGCCGGTGTCGAAACTTACTGTAGAGCAGTCTATTTCGTCTGGAAGCTCGTTTGGCTCGCCTACCGCGCAGGGGGACTCTCACTCGTCCTCGCGAGAGACGCCCCAGCACAATGGGGCGGCATCAGATCTCGACGACGATGACTTGCCTTCTGCACCTCAGGCATTCGGTCGGGTCCGGATTGTGCTTTAGAACTTCGCTATGACAACCGCGGTAAGCTCTTTGACGTCGCAGACATCCACATCGACGGCGTCGGCTACGGCGAACACGTCGGCAACGCCGCCTATGAACGAGCAGGATTTTCTAAAGCTGCTCATGGCGCAAATGCAAAACCAGGATCCGCTGCAGCCTTCTGACTCGACTCAATGGGTCACCCAATTGGCGACATACTCGCAAGTTGAACAGTCCGTCGCACAGACCTCCTCCCTCACCAATATCTCTACACAACTTCAGGGACTCTCTGCCACCAACACGGCGGCACTTGTTGGAAAGAGCGTCACGCTCCAGGGAGGCACGTTCTCGTGGAATGGTTCGTCGGCTTCGGCGTCCACGGTGAACTTGGCGAGCTCCGCACAGGACGTCAAGGTAACGATTACTGACTCCAACGGCCAGACCATTCGCACGATGGCGTTGGGCCCGCAATCGGGAGGGGCCCTTTCCGTCTCATGGAATGGCGCCGAGAATTCCGGGCAGATGGCTCCTTCCGGTACCTACAATTTCACGGTCGCTGCAACGGGAGCGAATGGGCAGGCCATTGGCGTATCCAATTCGATTACCGGTATAGTCACTCAGGTTTCTTATGCGAACGGCACTTCGACTCTTGTTCTCAACAATGGCACCACGGCACCCGTTTCGCAGCTCGCTAGCGTCAACGCTGCGCAAGCGACGCCATAAACTTTAGGCGGAGGCACCATGTCGATTCTCAATGCGATGTATACTGGCGTTTCAGGTCTCGAAGCTGAGAGCTCCGATCTCAATATCATCGGCAACAATATTTCCAATGCCAACACCTATGGCTTTAAGGAATCAAGAGCGGCCTTTGACAACGTGATGGGCTCTATAGATCCAAGCGCAACGGGGGATGGTGTACAAATTGGGTCTAGTCAGCAGGTTTTCACGCAAGGCAGTTTACTCAATACCGGCGTTTCCTCTGACCTGGCCATTTCCGGCAATGGCTTCTTCGTCGTACAGGGGTCCGTCGGGGGAGTTGCCGGAAACTATTATGAGCGCGACGGACAGACTTCTACGAACGCCCAGGGGCAGCTTGTGGATTCGAACGGACTCGCGCTGCAGGGCTATGCTATCGGTGCCAACGGCCAAATGTCGTCCACTCTTGGTGCAATCACGCTGCCGACGTCGGCTCTAACCCCTCAGCCAACGACGACTGTCTCGATGTCCGCCAACCTTCAGGCGACTTCGTCGACAACCTCGACGACATTCGACCCAACAAATCCCACGGCCACAAGCAATTTTAACACGTCCATCAATGTGTACGATTCGCGCGGAGTGAGTCATCAGGCGAGCGTATACTTTACGCAGACTGGAGCTAATAGCTGGACCTACAATGCTCTTGTTCCTGCCCAGGACACCGGAGGACAGGCTGGTGGAACGCCCACTACAATCTCTAGTGGCACGCTCACGTTCAACTCAAATGGATCGCTAAACACTGTGACGCCGAGTTCGACCTCAGTCACCTTCACGGACGCCAGCAGTCAAACCATAAATTTCAGCTTCGGATCGCAAACATCTACGGGCGGCACCGGCCTCGACGGTCTTACTCAGTTCGGCACCCCGAGTGTTATTTCGTCGCAAACGCAAAATGGGTATGCGTCAGGAGCTATGAGTGGAGTGCAGGTCGGGCAAGATGGCACGGTCAGCGGCGTTTACTCCAATGGGCAGACAATTCCCGTGGGGCAGCTCGCCATTGCGACTTTTCCGTCCACTTCCGGACTGACTTCCGCAGGGAACAACCTTTGGGCTGGAACTCAGAAGTCAGGAGCGGCCGCGCTGGGTGCGGCGGGAGTCGGAGGGAGAGGATCGATTTCCTCCGGCTCGCTTGAGCAATCCAATGTAGACATTACCGCGCAGTTCGTCGACCTCATCGCACAACAGCGCGCGTTTGAGGCTGACTCGAAGACCGTCACAACGGCTGACCAAATGATGCAGTCCCTCATGCAAATGAAGCAGTGAGCCGTATAGGACGCTGATGGCGGATAAAACTGAAAAGCAAACGGCTACCCCGCCACAGGGAAGCAAGGGTAGCGGTCCGGTCCTAGCCATCATCGTTCCTGCACTTGCAGCCGCCGCTGCCACTTTTGGAGGAACGTTTTGGAGCACGAGAATGGTAGCGGCACGATGTGGGGGTCACGAAGCGCCATCTGTTTCCGTCCACGTCGAGGCAACGAAGCCTCCAGGCCCTACCCTTCCTCTCGACGCGTTTTTGCTGAACGTTCCCGATAGTGCGAAGAAGGCACACCCCATGAAGGTAACGATGGCAGTGGAGTTCGCCGAAGATGCGAAGCTCGCGAAAGACGAGTCTGCCTTCAAGACACTCGTTCCACGCCTTCGAGACGCGATCCTTAGTTATCTCAGGAGGCTGACCTATGAGGACGTATCAGATCCTGCGGTAAGTGACCAGATGCGTGCTGATTTGGTCGACCGAGTTCGCACAGCCGGGGCCACGGGGGTCGAGCGGATTCTCATCACCGATCTTGTGGTCCAATGAACAACCCTTCGGGACCGCTTCGTTTCGCGTTAGAGGGCGAACGCGTTCGTCGCGCTTCGAGCGCTCTCGAGCAAGCGAGTTCGGTCTTGGTCTCGGCGCTTCGCAGATCGATGCCTTTTCTGGCTCGACGCGGAGGTCAAATAGCACTTTGCTACGCGCGGGCGACTCCTCTTGGGGACCTGCTCGGTGAGCTGTCTCGTCCAATACATGCCATCCATGCAGTCATTTCTACGGGAGCCCGCGGCGCCATTGTCTTGGATTCGACTGCCATTTCGCTAGTCCTGGATGGCGTTCTGGGCGGAGACGGAAAGACCCTGCCCGTCCTCGATCCTGCTGGCCTCACTCCTCCTCAGATGGCTCTTGTGGCGCGTGTCGTCAACGACATCGTTCGTTCGCTCTCTGAAGTCTTCTTGCGCAAATTCGGGTTCACCCTCGAGGCTTCAGCCCCAGACGGTGAGGACGCAAGCTCCGAAACTGCGCCGATAGCCTGCTGTTTCGAACTCGGAGCAGGGGAACACATCGGGCGTGTCGTATTGCTGATCGCGAAGGAGGCGCTCCTCGTCGGTCTACCTGATGGAGAACGGTCTCCGCCCAGACAACGTGATGCCCGAATCAGCGCGGTCGTCGAGCAGGTCGAGCTTGACATTGTCGCGGAACTCGCACGGACAAAGATGTCGGTGGGGCGTATTTCATCATTGCGCGTAGGAGATTCCATACGTCTCGACGTGCCCGTAGGTGCGGCCGTGCTGCTTCGCGCCGATGGACACGTAGTGCTGCGCGGCTATCCGACGACACGAAGTGGTCAGATAGCAATACGTATCGAGGGTCGTCACAGCGGTGACACCTGATCTCTTATGAGGATATTATGTCTACCATCGATACATCTGCATCTTCGCCAATACCTGGACGAGACCTCGCCTCGGCTCCGGCCTCGACTGACGACGACTCTCGCGTGGGATCTCTAGATCTTCTCAAAGACGTCGAGGTCGAGATCACGCTCGAAATTGGACGTAGACGGCTTCGTATTGCTGACGTTCTAAAGTTGTCGACAGGGCAGACACTGGAGCTATCAAAAGCTGCCGGCGAGCCGCTCGATATCTTTGTCAATGGCCGATTGCTTGGACGGGGCGAGGCCATCGTCATGGGAGATCGGTACGGCGTACGAATCACAGAACTGGCATCTCCGACCTCGCGAGATGACTCGTGATCCGCCTTCCAGAACGAGCCATCGCGCTGACTATATCGGTCGTCTCGCTTCTAGCCACTGCGCCCGCTCGTGCCGCCGACGACCTCTCATCCACAACTCCTCCGACCGCAGATTCCGCTTCGCCCAACGACGCGTTGACTCCTTCATCCCAACCGTCGACGTCACCATCGAGCTCGTCCAGCCCTCTTCAGCTACGCCGTGACTCGGCGCCCCTTAAGCTCTCGGACGACCCATCGCCTGTCGGACTAGGATGGAAGCTCGCTGCATCGGCACTGTTGCTCGGTGGCGTCGTATATGTCTTCCGCCGCCGTGCTCTTGTGCCCCCCGGAGCCAACGGGCTGGCGATCGTGCAGCGAACGACCATAGGTCTGCGTACGGAGCTGATAGTCGTCACAATGGATGGACAACGCCTGCTCCTCGGAGTGACTGCCCACTCGATTCACACACTGGCGGTCTTGGATTCCGATGATGCTCTGCCAGACGCGTCAACAGCTGCCAACGAGACCCCCCGTGTAGGCTCTCAGTTTGACACGCTGCTCGACTCGATTGAGAGTAAGCCATCGGAGCCTGCTTCTAGAACGCCGCCCACACGTCCAACGGACGACGCGATTCCCGGGCAGGCGCGAGGGTTGACGGCGCTTCGGAGAAAGCGATGAAACTCCTTGGAGCCGCGACGGGGGCCACCACGTGCGTCACCCTACTTTTTGCCACCGGACAGGCATGGGCAGCTCCGTCGGACCTCAGCTCACTAGACGCGCCCGGCCTCTCTCCGCAGCTCAAGATTCTTGCCGCTCTCACAATCTTGTCGCTGCTGCCTGCCATCGTGTTGACAATGACGTCCTTCACGCGAGTCATCATTGTCCTCGGATTCGTCCGGCAGGGCCTCTCGATGCAGCAGACACCTCCGACCCAGGTTCTCGTCGGGCTCGCGATATTCCTTACCGGATTCACAATGGCCCCGATTCTGTCCACTATCGTACACGATGCCTATGAGCCCTACGCTCACGGAAGCATTACCGATACCCAAGCGATGGAACGCGCGTCTCTGCCGCTTCGATCGTTTATGCTGCGTCAAACCCGCGAGGCGGACCTCGCTCTTTTTTATGACGCGGCACATATGCCGTTACCGAAGTCTGAGGACGACGTCCCGATACGAATCGCAGCGCCGGCGTTCGTTGTGAGTGAGCTTACGACGGCATTTCAAATGGGCGTTCTCGTCCTCCTTCCATTTCTCGTCATAGATCTGGCCGTTTCCTCGATACTTATGTCACTCGGCATGATGATGGTGCCGCCAACGACAATCAGCCTACCTCTAAAATTGCTTTTATTTGTCACTGCCGATGGATGGCATTTGCTCGTTGGGTCTCTCATCCGGAGTTTCGCATGAATACTGACCAGGCCCTAAGCCTGATGTCGAGCTTCTTGAGGACCGTTCTCTACGTCACGACTCCACTGTTATGCGTATCACTGATTGCTGGCGTTGTCGTTGGCATCATTCAAACTGCCACTCAGATCAACGAAGCGAGCATTAGCTTCCTGGTCAAGGTCGCCGCGGTTGTCGGGACAGGCATCGTTTTGGGAGCTCACTTAGCAGCCTATACGATAGACTACGCTCGAACCTGCTTGGGGGCGGTCGCCGGAGTGGTGCACTGACATGTCTCTTGTCACGATTCTCATGGCGTCTGCCTCTCTGTTTGCGCTTTCCGCATGCCGAATTGCTGGCTTTGTCGTCGCATCACCATTTCCGGGCCAGAACGTGGGCCGCTCCCAGAGGGTGACTCTCGTCGTGGTTCTCGCATGGATATCTACCTCCCTCGGGTCGAGCGGAGGTGTCGTCGGTCCACTCGACCTTGCGCTCGCTGGTTCCTGCGCGACTGAACTCGGTTGCGGATTGCTCATCGGCATCGCATTTCGTTTTGTGTTTTCCGCGGCCGAAGTACTCGGAGGCGCGTTAGGCCAAACGAGTGGCATTGCGTCGGCCGCCACCATGAACCCGACTCTTGACTCCAGTGATACGGTCTTCGGTCGGCTCGTGGGGCTCGGAGCCATGCTACTCGCGCTTGGTGCAGGAATTCATCGCATAGCACTTCGCGCTCTCTTGGAGTCCTTTCGCGTCCTACCCGTAGGCACGGTGTCTCTTCGTACCGCTCCCATATTTGCTCTCGTGGAGGTTGCGATCGACGCATTTTCCATGGGCGTGCGCCTCGCCACTCCAGTGGTCGCGATCGCGCTGCTTACACACCTTGCGCTTGCACTGGTCGCTAGAACATCCCCGTCGATACAGATTTTTTCTGTCGGATTCTCGGTATTGTTTCTCGTGGGGGTAACGACATTTGTATCGTGTTTACGAGACATGATGATGGGCCTAGAGGTGCACTTTAACTCGCTATCACCGGTCCTCGACCGAGTGTTGTCTCCGATGCGACCGTGAGTGAGCCGAACGCCGAACGCACATTTGCTCCGACGCCCCGTCGGCGCGAGGAGTTTCGCAAGCAAGGCAAGTTTGCGCGAGCTCGGGATGCCGCTACCGTCGCTGCAACGATGAGCGTCATGGCGACCCTCATCGGGACGCGCAATGCCATGTGGTCATCCGTTCTTCGCCTGTTTCGCACAAGTCACGGCGACCTGGAGGCGTTATCGCATGGGCGTTATGGCGATGCGTTCCGTATCGCGTTCGCGTCGTTTGCCGCCATCGTCGTGGCTCCACTATTGGCAGCATCCTGCGCGGGCGCAGTCGCAGCTCTCGCCCAATCGGGTCTTCGGTTGGCTCAACATGGATTCGGATTCGACGCATCCAGACTCAACCCAACTGGACGCATTCGAGAGCTACTATCGTTTAAGCGCGCCGGAGTTGAGCTTGCACTCAGCACGCTTCGTGTCGGAATCGTTGCGTACGTCGCGTATCGCATTTCTTCGGTGGAGTCGCCTTCTCTCTTAACTCTTGGAAGGCTTCCGCTTGAGATGGCGGTAGACCCCATGGTGCAAGCTATCGTTCGCGTTGTTCTCGGGGCCACTCTGGCTCTGGGAGTCATCGCGGCTGCCGACTACACGCAGAGTCGATTCCGCATTTCCAAAGAAATGATGATGACGCGACAAGAACTTATGGAGGACCAGCGTCAACAGGAGGGAGATCCGAAGCTCAAAGGTCGAATGCGCGCCAGAGCCAGAGCCATGGCTAAGAAGCGTGCGCTGCAGAACGTCAAACGCGCAGACGTCATTGTTACGAATCCGACTCACATCGCCGTGGCACTTCGTTATGGCGATCGGGATCCGGCTCCGGTGGTTGTTGCCAAGGGTCACGACGAGATCGCTCTAAGCATACGCAGCGAAGCACGCAAGTGCAGTATACCGATTCTGGAGAATCGCCCGCTGGCCCGTGCTCTGGACGCTGAGGTTCCTGTGGGGCATACGATTCCAGCAACGCACTTTGCTGCCGTCGCGCGTGTCCTTGCTTACGTCTATCGACTGCGTGGCCGGGGGCGTCGCGGCACGCCTCGTGCGTGACGTATTGACATGACCGCGAGCGTCGTCGCAGTTACGAAGAACACCAAGTGGGACGTCGTAGTCCCGTTCGGCATCATCGGTGTCGTTCTGATGATGATTCTGCCGCTCCCTCCAGCGGTTTTGGATCTTCTTCTCGCGTTTTCCATTGCGCTGGCGACAGGGGTATTTCTTACGGCTCTTTTCATCGAGGAGGCACTCGAATTCAGTGCTTTTCCTGCGTTCGTCCTTATTGCCACCCTGTTGCGACTCAGTCTTAACGTCGCGACAACTCGGTTAATCTTGCTTCACGGGGGAGAAGGTCAAGGATCTGCCGGTAACGTTGTCGAGGCATTTGGACGCTTTGTCGTGGAGGGAAACGTTCTTGTCGGACTCGTGGTGTTCTTGATCCTAACGGTGATTAATTTCGTCGTGGTGACCAAGGGCGCCGGACGCGTCGCCGAGGTTGCGGCTCGATTCACTCTCGATGCGATGCCTGGCAAGCAGATGGCGATCGATGCAGATCTGTCGTCAGGCGCTATTACTGGAGATCAGGCGCGACAGCGCCGTCGTACGCTCGAGCGCGAGGCCGACTTTTACGGCGCCATGGATGGGGCCAGCAAGTTTGTTCAGGGAGACGCCGTCGCAGGATTGCTGATTACGGGCCTGAACCTTACCGCCGGCCTGGTACTTGGCGTCATGCGCGGAATGGACCTCGCCAAAGCGGCGGAGACCTTTTCCGTATTGACGGTGGGTGACGCGTTGGCCTCTCAGCTACCGGCCTTGCTGGTGTCGTCAGCCTCGGGTGTCGTCGTCACGCGAAGCGCGACTGGCGACCAACTTGGAAGGGCGCTTGGGCAACAGCTTCTGTCAAAGCGTCGGCCGGTCGTCATGACCGCCGGGATATTGACGCTTCTAGGCTTGGTGCCTGGGATGCCGATTGTGCCTTGCTGGGTCCTTGCTGTCGCCCTTGTCGCACTATCTCGGCGAAACTCGTCAGGCGTGGCGTCACCCGGAGCCACGACGCCTCAAGAGGTCGCCGCTGACAAGAAGCGGAGTGCAAGTGACGAAATTGACTCGTCGCTTACGTTGGATCTGCTGGCGCTTGAGGTGGGATACGAGCTTGTCTCCACGGTGGACGCGACTCGCGGAGGAACTCTTCTCGATCGCATGGCAGTGCTACGTCAACAGCTCGCACGCGATCTTGGAATCGTTGTTCCTCCTGTACATGTAAGCGACAACCTTCAGCTTGCGCCCGGAGGCTACCGTGTGTTGATTCTCGGCAACGAGATCGGCTCTGGACAGTGCAAGTCAGGGCGTCTGCTTGCTATCCATCCAACCGTCGGTGGGTCGCCGCTTGAGGGCGAGAGTACAGTTGACCCGACCTTTGGTATGCCGGCGACCTGGATAACGCCAAAGGTCAAGGAACTTGCGGAAGCGCTCGGACACACTGTCGTTGACCATGCGACAATCATAGCGACTCATTTGGGAGAGCTTCTTCGCATCAATGCGCACCGACTGCTTGGAAGACAGGAGGCGCAGCATCTGCTCGACCTTCTCGCTCGGTCGTCTCCGAAGCTCGTCGATGACGTGGTTCCTAATTTGCTTTCACTTGGTGACGTGGTTCGCGTAATGCGTAATCTGGTTAAAGAGGGCATCCCAATTCGGGACACTCGGACCATCGTCGAGGCTCTTGGAGAACTCGCCGTGCAAACGAAGGATCCGGAGCAACTCACGGAGCTGGTCCGAGAGCGACTTTCAGCCCATATCACATCTCGCCTGCGGGGAAGCGATGGCTGCGTCACTGCGTTGACGCTGGAGCCACGCCTCGAGGAGCTGCTTCGGCGATCCCTGCGAGACATTGCAACCGGCAATGGCGGTGCGCTCGATCCCGAGCTCCTTCGTACTCTCGCCGCCAACGCGGACAAAGCAATAGCCAAGGTTGGAGACACGGCGACTGCATGCATTGTGACACCGCCAGACCTTCGCCGATATGTACGCGCAATCATGGAACGCAAGCTTCCCAATGTCGTCGTCGCCTCGTTTCGCGAAGTCGATCCGAGCGCACCGCTTCGTATTATCGAGCGTCTTGGAGCCTAGTTTTTTAGAGATGGGTAAGCCATGAATCACCAAGTATTCCGAGGTCGCACCGTCGCCGAGGCACATCGTACCGCGGTGGAAATGCTTGGACCCGATACCGTCATCCTGACAACTCGTCCTATAGCAAGCAATGGACTTCGGGGATGGTTTGGATCGTCGGACGTTGAGATCGCAGTCGTCGCAACTCCCCCCGCTGGAGAGCTTGAAACCATGAACACACATTCGACACTACAATCACGTGATGTCCGTTTTGCCCCCGGGGTCTATGCGCGCTCCAAGTCTCTGCGCCCCTCGTCCGATGTCGCTGCGTTGCGCGCCGAATTGAAGTGCGATATTCGCGCGCTGAAAACCATGATCGAAAAGGGCAGTGACTCCGGCGTGCTCGCTTGCGAGCTCTCACAGTTACGAGAGCTTATCGAGGGTATGGCCGACTCGCGCGTTCGAACCGACAAGGTCACTACGCGTCTCAAGACCTTGGGAATCGAAGGCCCGGCTGCTGCGTCGATTGCGAAGTCTTTTCGCGGCAAGCAGCCTTCGGCGGAAGCCCTGCGACTCGAGGTCGCCAAACATCTCTGCGTATCACCTTGGCCGCTTGATGCCGAGCAGTCTCTCATTGCGCTCGTCGGACCATCCGGGGTTGGAAAGACAACCACCGCTGCCAAGCTAGCGGCTCATGCCCTTATGGCTGGAAAGACCGTCACTCTCGTTGGATGCGACTTCTTCCGAGTCGGGGCATCCGAGCAGCTAGCACGCTATTCCAGCCTATTGAACGCTCATCTTGCGACTGCAAGGACGTCGGATGAACTCGCCAACATGATCCCGACAATTCGTTCCAACGTTGTGATTGTCGATACATCCGGCCGACCTCCCACGGCCGACGGAGTTGAGCTTGCGCTGATTCCGGGGCGTCGCGGAACTCAGATTGGAGGGAGAACGCGCCACGTACTTCTGTGTGTTCCAGCGTCGCTGCGCGCCGGCGACGCCACAAGGATATCGCGAACCTTCGGCGCGTTGTGTCCAACCTCGCTCGCAATTACCAAAATCGATGAGACCGACACGCCGGCCGGCATTGTACATGCTGCGTGGGCTACGAAGCTTCCGCTGTCTGTGCTGTGCTTCGGACAGCGAGTCCCCGAAGATGTTTCCTCTGCAAACGTTGACGTCGTGATGAACCACGTCGCGCCCGAGAAGGTCTCGTAATCATGGGTAATCTCGGAATGGCTCAAGCCGAAGTTCGCGCACGCAGGAGTATGGATCGAGCCGCCTACGACAGATTTCTGCCGCTGGTTCGGAGAACCGCCATGCGACTGGCGCGACGGGTTCCGTCGAACATTACCGTGGCAGATCTTGCAGGTTACGGGTGGATCGGTTTGATGGAGGCCTACCAGCGAACCGCTGAGGATATGCCCGATGAGGAATTTCAGGCGTATGCTCTTTATCGGGTCCGTGGCGCAATGTTGGACTATCTGCGAAGCCTCGACCCAACGACGAGGGATTTGCGACGCGCATCGCGAACGGTTACTCGCGCGATTCGCGACTTGTCGCAGACCATGGGTCATGAGCCTGAGGAAGAAGACATCGCCAAACATCTTGGGATGGATGTGCCAGCATACAGGGCGCTACTCGAAAAGATTGCGTCGGCCGGCATGGCGCGATTGGAAATGCTCGACCTTGACGATATTGACTTGGAGAGTGCCACGGAGACCGTGGACGATGAAGTATCGAAACGACGACTTGCGGATGCGGTCGCTCAAGCGATGGAAAAGTTGCCGGACAAGCTGATCAATGTACTTGCCCTTTACTACCAAGAAGGATGCACTCTTCGAGAGATTGGTGCGGTATTGGGTGTCGGAGAGTCGCGCGTCTCCCAGCTCCATACGGAGGCCATACATCGTCTTCGAGCCGCTGTTGGGAGAGACTAAACGTGGCTGACGGCATTTACGTTGCATTGAGTGGTGCGCTCGCCCAGGCTATCAACTTGGAGACGACCGCCGGCAATTTGGCTAATGCCGGGACGGATGGCTTTCAGCGAACGTTGCCGCGGTTTCGCGAGGAGCTCTCGTTAGCAGGAGCGGGCGAGCCGGCGTCGCACTATGCCGCGGTGGATGGAACGAGTCTCGATACGACCCAGGGAACGTTACGGCGAACTGACCGTGCGCTCGATGTTGCAATGCCATCAGGAACGTACTTGTCGGTACAGTCTTCCAATGGCGAGCGGTATACGAGAGCCGGGTCGCTTTCGGTTGGACTCGATGGAACGCTACGCACTGTAGGTGGGGCGTCGGTTCTTGGCGAGAACGGCAGCCCCATTGTCGTTCCCGGCGACCCTTCCGCAGCCCGAATTGATGCTAATGGCCAAGTGTATGCTGGCACACAGGCCGTGGGGCAGCTCAAGCTCGTGAGCTTTCAGAATCCTTCAGCGCTCGCGCACGATCAGGGCGCGCTGCTCATCGGCACGCCGGCGGCTGGACAAGTCACGGCATCCAGTGGACCGATCGAGGTGGGTCAACTTGAGGGTTCCAATGCGAACGTGGTCTCTGCAATGACCGATCTGGTGACCGCCACCCGCACGTTCGAGGCCTTTCAGCGCGTTATCGACACGTTTCGTGACGAAGATAGGCGAGTCGTAACAACCGTCCCGGATGCGTCGCAATGAGCCAACATCTTTCAGCACCACACCCGGACATGTCCGAGGATTCCGCTCGAGTAACCCAAGCCGATCTTTCAAAGATCGATGCCATTTCGTCGCTATTGGCCACCTTGAACGATCCGCGCGCTGGCGCGGCTACACTGGCGAACCATGTCGCCGCAATCCCGGTGCTGAGGGTACGCATATCTCAGCGCTTTCATCGGATGAATCCCAGTTTAGTCCGACACACCCTGGTGCAACAGATAGCGATATTAGGGAACCGCGTGGTCGAAGGTATTCTTTTCGAGCTTCTCGAGGACGTCGTAGCTCTTCATAGTGACACTTGCCGCTAGTTCACCGACGTCGATAGGGCATCAACCATTGCAAGCGATGGTTGCGTCGGCCTAGAGTTTGCCTGTTGAGCCTACTATGCGCGTCGATGCTCTCACCACGGCTTCATCGCAACAGTCGCGTGGCGCGCGTGAGGTCGAGGCCCAGCGAACTCCCGCCTCCATGAGTGACATTCGCGGCGCCCTCGCTCAGGCGGTCTCCGACATCACGGGGAGCCCACCTTCTCCGCAGACTCTTGACGTCCTCTCCGCTCAGGTGTCGCTCGAAACGGCCAGCGGACGAGCGATGTACAATTTCAATTTCGCCGGCATCAAGGGTGTCGGCCCTAGCGGACTCACGGCAGAGTACGGAACACACGAAGTCATCGGCGGCCACGACGTTGCGATGAAGCAAGGGTTTCGCGCCTACACGTCGTTGGCCGAAGGTGCCCACGACTACGTTTCGGTGTTGCGTAGCAGATTTCCACAAGCCTTTGGTCTTGCAGTCACTGGAAACGTCGACGGTTTTGCGCACGCCCTGAAGCAGGCGCACTACTACACGGCGGACGAAGGACAGTACGCGAAGGGTTTGCGGGCTGCGGCGGGGATCCAGTCTGCATCTGTTCAAACTGCTTCCACCGCGATTCACGCTTTACCTTCGGATCTTGCGACGTCGACCGAGCTCTCTCGCATCCTCGACATGGTCGCTTCGACGGCTGCCCGAATTGCTGATCCCGAACCGACTGAATGACAGTGCTCAAGGAGCGGAACGTTCCGCCGTTCCCCTCAAGTGACCGCGCGGGGCCACCCGACGGCCGCGACGGTGCCATGAGGGCGCCCGTTCCAACTCCACGAAGGAGCCACTGCCATGTCTATCTACCTCCAAACGAACACTGCCTCGCTCGTGTCCGAGCAGAACCTGCAGCTTACCACCCAATCCGAGAACTCGACATTCACCCAACTGTCGAGCGGTTATCGAATCAACAGTGCAGCAGACGATGCCGCCAGCTTGGGCATCGCGAAGAAGATGAATGCGCAGATTCAGTCGTTTACGACTGCGTCCCAGAACACGAGCGATGCGGTCAGCATGGTGCAGACAGCAGACGGCGGAGCCGACCAAGTTGACACCCTCCTCACTCGTATGCGCCAGCTGGCGGTCGAAGCCACCAACGGAACCATGAGTTCTGACGATATCTCGAACATCAACAGTGAGTATCAAGACGATCTCTCTGAGATCAATCGTGTCGCTTCCGATACGACGTTCAACGGTAAAGTGCTACTGGATGGATCCCAGGGGACGGTCAACTTCCAGGTAGGAATTAATGCCTCGTCCGCAGATCAGATCGCCGTGAAGTTTGACTCCATGACTTCCGACGGCCTTTTTGCGGGCGCACAGGCATCGGGCTTTCTTGCAGCGGGCGCGACGGCACCTGCTCTCACGGGGTCGAACGTCAACGATTCTGGCATCCTTCAAACGATTGACGCATGCATGGCCGAGGTCGCAAGTGTACGCGCCGGTTTCGGTGCCAACATCAATCGACTCACTGCCGCCAACAACGCCATCACTTCCACGTCGACCAACCTTAGCTCGGCCCTCGGCGCCATTCAGGACGTCGACGTCGCTCAAGCGACGTCGAATCTCTCGCGCCAGCAGGTTCTTGCTCAGGCAGGCGCGTCCGTCTTGGCTCAGGCGAACCAAGTGCCACAGCTAGCCCTCAAGCTACTGCAATAACCTACACTTCTTTAGACGACGGCGTGCCGCGCATCGGTGGTTGAATGACTGCCATGCGCGGCACGCCATTTGCGAGAGCCTGCTTCTGGAGATCTTTGTGACATGACAAATGGCATCAACCTCGCGGCGCTCGGATTCGGTGGAATGGACACGACGACTCTTGTGAGCAACCTCGTGGCGATTCAATCCCAGCCGCTTACGCAGGCCCAGAACACTCAGTCTCAAGTACAAAATGCCCAAGCAACGATCTCCAGTTTCTCGAGTACCCTGTCTTCCTTGAAGAGCGCAGCGGTTGCTCTGTCTACTGCAGACAGTTTCGGTTCCATGACAGCCACGTCCTCTGATGCCTCCATTGTACCTTCGGCGGGGTCCGGGGCTGCCGCTGGACAATGGACCGTCTCTGTCTCGTCGATCGCGCAGGAACAGCGGACACTCTCCAGCGGTGTATCCTCGACTTCAACGGCCCTTGGAATGAGCGGACCACTAAAAATGTCGATGGGCAGCGGAACTTCCGCATCCATCGACATCGCTGCGACAGACACCTTGTCGGACATCGTCGGAAAGCTCAACGGCTCCGGACTGAATCTGCGGGCATCGATTGTCAACGACGGATCCCAGTCTCACATCCTCGTGACAGGCTTGCAGACCGGCGCTGCAAACACGATTACGTTCGACGATAGCGCCTTGACAGGGGGAAGCGCGTTAGGATTATCCAGCCCAGCGAGTGTCTTGCAATCCGCTCAAGATGCCGCAGTAACAATAGGCGCCGGCGCTGGAGCAGCTGGATTTACGGTGACGAGTGCTACCAACCAGATTACCGGCGCGATTCCCGGCGTCACGATTGCGGTAACTAAACCCACGACAACGCCAGCGACCATTTCGATACAAGCCGATGCCAGTACGGTGCAGACTTCCGTACAGAATTTCGTGAGCGCCTACAACGCGGTGATTTCGACCGGTCATAACGACGCGGGCTATGGTACGCAGGCCGCGTCGAACCCCCTATTGCAGAATGACTCAGCCGTCCGGTCGTCGCTCGATCAACTAGGTTACCTCATGGGCGAGTCTGTTCCCGGCACCTCCGGGACCTATACCACGATGGCCAGCGTTGGCATTTCCTTGAACAAGGATGGCTCGTTGTCACTCAACACATCCACTTTGACTGCTGCACTCGCGTCAGATCCCAGCGCGGTTGAAAAGCTGTTCGTCACGGACTCGAAGACCGGTGCAACCGGTATCATGAATCAGTTTAGCTCGGCCGTTGACTCCATGACGAGTAGTCAGAACGGCGGACCTATTCAAGCCGACATTGACGGGTTCACACAGCGCAATCAGGAACTGGCAAACCAGATAAGCAGTCTACAGACTCAGATTGCGACGTACCAGAAGCAACTACAGACCTCGTTCACGGCGATGAACGAGACGATGGCCAAGTACAAGCAGGTTCAGCAGACATTGAATCAAGTGTATAACACGTCTTCGTCATCGTCCTCATCTTCCTCCAGCAATGGCTGATAGTTTCACAGGGTTAACACATGAACATGCCAGTCCAGCGCGTTCTCGCAAAATATGGAGCGGTCAAGGTGACGACCGCCAATCCGGGACAAATTCTCGTCATGCTCTACGATGGGCTTCTCCGATTCCTTCGCGACGCGTCCGATTCGATGCGAGCGAAGAATCGAGCCCGCGCTGGCGAACGGATCAGCCAATCCATGGCTATCGTAAGACAACTTCTCGGCGATCTGGACTCCACTCACGCACCCGAACTTTGCGACAATCTGCGAGCGCTCTACATTTTCTGTATGAAGCATCTTCTTGAGGCCAATCTCGAGCAGAATTCGGCGAAGATCGACGACGTCATCAGATTGTTGTCTCCGCTGCATGAAGCGTGGGTGGAAGCGGTGGCTCAAACATCTCGCGCGAGGCTTTCTCTCGTATCAGGTGGCGCGTGATCGAGAGCATTGACGACTTGTGCGTCGGGTGTCAATCGAGCCATGACGGGGCCGTCAATCGCTTGGCGCGGCGATAAACATAGATTGCCGTATTTTTAGGCAATTCGCGTCGGCTCGGTCTTTGCTACGTCGCATGTACCATGACGACCATTTCGCTCTGCATGATTGTACGCGACGAAGAGGACCTTTTGGCAGACTGCTTGGCGTCGACTCGAGGCGTCGTTCAGGACATGGTCGTGGTCGATACCGGAAGCTCTGATGCGACCAAGCAGATCGCGACAAGTGCTGGAGCGCGCGTATTCGACTTTCCTTGGGGAGACGATTTCTCCGCTGCTAGAAACGAGTCGATTCGGCACGCCACGGGCGACTGGCTTCTTGTTCTCGACGCGGACGAACGACTCGCATCGGTAAAGGCGGAGCGCCTGCAGTCAATATTTCTCCAGCATTCGTTCGACTGCGGTCTGGTGAGACTTCACGATGCTATGTCTCTCGACTCCAAAGAAGTCGACGTACTCTGCGGACGGTCACGCCATGGAGAAGTACAGCTTCTTCCGAGACTGTTACGACGTACGGACGATCTCAAGTATGTCGGCGCGATTCACGAAGACTTGACGCCTTGGGTGCGAAAGAACGATCGAACGCTGCACGGCGTTGACATTGACGTCGTTCACTTCGGATCGGTACAACAGGTCATTGATCGCAAACGGAAGCGAGAACGCAACCTGCGCTTGCTGCGTGCGGAGATTGGACGGCGCCCAGAGGATCTCGCGACTTGGGGATACCTCGCTCACGAACTGCTGCGGATGGGGGCCAATGAGGACGCGCAGCGAGCCGCGAATGACGGGTGGCGACAGGTACCATCGTTCTCGAGCGGCATATCGCTTCCGATACATCGACTGGCGACGGCACGGGCCTACTTAGCGATCTGTGCGGGACGGTATCCCGAGGCACGCGCCACGATACGCGTGGCTCGCAAGTTTGAGCCCGACAACCCCGACCTCACATACCTCGAGGCGCAGGCGTTCGAGGCTGAAGCGCAACGTACATCGGATCACGGGACGATGGTTCGTCTCCTTCGTTCCGCTCGAGATGGATATCGCGCATGTTTGCGATTTGGAGCTACGACGTATTCACAGTCGTTCGTACAAGGCGCTTCATCGTGGACTGGATTTACCCGTTTGGGGGCGGTCGAATTGCTGCTGGGTAGACCGGCCAAAGCCTTGCAGGCTTTCGACGCAGCTTTGTGTACACGCCCTGACGAGCTCGAGGCTCGCCTTGGAAGTGCCGAGGCTCGTATCGAGCTCGGTGACCCTGCCGGCGCACTTCGCTCGATGGATGGCCTTTTTGATGACGTGTCTCCGGACGCGTGGGCAGTGGCGGCTCTTGCGGTGATGTCACTTGGAAAGTCCAATGATGCGCGGTTGTTCGCTCGGCGCGCTCGACGACTTAGCGACCGACCGTTTCTGGCCCCGCACCGAGAGACTCGCATGCGCGATATCTTGCGACGAGACCCTCTATCATCCACCGAGTCACCGCTGACTGCAGGGTCATGAGCGACTCAATCGTCTTTCCGTGGATCTCCCCCGAGATCCTGGGTCCAGCTATACCCGCTGCCGGAGTAGTACCTCTCGTAAGTGTCGATAACTGCGCGTCGGTACGTCCATTGCGTTCATCCATTCGGCCTTCAGCAACGCGAGGAGTCGACATGGGATTGCCCGCTCCAGTACTAACGCCAGACATCATGACCGATGTGCACGTATTTCGACCCACACTTCGGCCAACGAGCCGTGGAAAGATTGTTGGACGAAATCCAGCCATGCGGCGCGTCCTCGATACGATTCAGCGGGTCGCCGCATCGACCTGCACCGTTCTCATCACTGGCGAAAGCGGAACAGGCAAAGAACTCGTTGTCGCAGCTCTTCACGATGCAAGTCCGCGTGCTGGAAAACCACTCGTGACGGTCAATTGCGGGGCGATCCCGGAGAACCTTATAGAGAGCGAACTCTTTGGACACGTGCGCGGTGCCTTCACCGGGGCGCACGCAACGCGCCAGGGGCACGTCGCTGCTGCTGAAGGTGGAACGCTTTTCTTGGACGAGATCGGCGAGCTTCCTATGCTCGTGCAGGTGAAGCTGCTTCGTTTGCTTCAGCAGCGTGAGTATTCGATAGTAGGAGAGTCACGTGTTACGAAGAGCGATATTCGCATAGTTGCGGCTACCAACCGTGACTTGGAGGCAGAGGTTACGGCCCACCGCTTCCGCGAAGATTTGTACTATCGACTGAACGTCATCCATCTGGAGCTGCCCGCTCTTCGGGAGCGATCAGAGGACGTGGAGCTTCTTGCCATACATTTTCTTCACGGTTGCGTGTCGCGAGCTGGAAGGCGCGACGTTCTCGGATTCACACCCGAGGCCCTCGAACTGCTTCGGGGATATGCATGGCCGGGAAACGTAAGGTCCTTGGAAAACACGATTGAGCGCGCCGTGCTTTTGACAGCCGGGCCGCTCGTGACAGCGGCGGACCTTCCCGAGCGTATAAGGCAGCCTTCGACGCCTCAAGGACAGGCGGAAACTCAGCGGTCTTTGCCGGACACCGGGATCGACCTTCGGGCAGCTGTTGAGCTGTATGAGAACCATCTTATCACTCAAGCGCTCGAGCGGACCGGCCGAAACAAGAATCGAGCCGCACAGCTGCTCGGTCTAAATCGGACGACGCTAGTCGAGATGCTGAAACGCAAGGGTATTTGATAATACTCGAGTGACGCGATCGGCTAGGCTTTTTATACGCTCTTGCGAGTTTGACCGGTGTTCGGCGGGGGGCGCCCTCAGCTACACCAGGTCGCGACGTCTGAGCGCAACGATAAGACCTACGAACATCAATGCTGTCATGGACCACAGCACGCATGAAGGAACCCAGATAGAGCTCCACTCTGTGAAACCCCAGGCGCCGCTAAGCGTCTCGCTCGCGACCTGGGCTACGGCGCATTGAAACCGCCCGTTCTGAACAAAGTCGGGAGCACTCGTCAGACGTGGGTTCTGCAGGTCGATATTCCAGGCAGATAGCGACCGCACGGCGAGCCGCTCGATACTGATGACTCCTTCGAATCCCCAGCGAGACGGGACGAAGTACATGATCGGTTTCAGCCACACATTGGTCGTCATCGGAACCATCACCCCGCCCAGCACCACCTGTGGAATAAGGGCGATAGGCGTAAGCGCCATGGCCGCCTCGGCGGTTCCAACCATAGCAGACACGCATAGACCGAGCGCAGTGGCGCTCATCCCGAGAGCGACAAGAGTCGCGAGATCGACCAAAAAGGCAGCTGGCCCGCCGGCGAGGCCGAGAGCAAAGAACACGATGGATAGCAGCAGCGTACACTGAATGAGGCAAAAGAATCCGAGCAATATAAACTTCGACAACACGTAGTTGAGCAGCCGAAGATTGACCATCCTTTCTCGCAAGTAAATGGATCGTTCACATACGATTTCGCGAGCGGCGTTGCTGGTGCCAAACCAAATACAAGCCACTACCACGAAGAATATAGCAACTGCGTTGTCAGTTGTGGCTCGCATGGATCCAAGAACCGAGTTCGTCGACGACGAACTCATGCCATTCCTTGCAGAGAGCTCGTGGAGTGCGCTCAGGCACCAATACGGAAATGCCGCTTTCTGACCTCCGAAGACAAACCAAAGAAGAACTCCGATCACAGGCGCCTGCAAGAATAAGATCGCAGCTCCGAGTCGGTCGCGTACCCGGACTCGCCAATATCTAGACACGAGCAAACCAAGTTGGCGCCAGAAGGCTACGCCAGCGCGATGCGGAACACCACGTGTCGACGTCGCGCTACCGATGGCTCGCGCCCCCGAGAACATATGTTGAAATATGGCATTATTGCTTTGGAAGAATTCCGCCCTCCAGGCCTTGGCGGCCTCGACACGCGCCAACCATCGAGGTGTATTTGGGGCTGTCGCTTGAAGCCTCTCGAACGTCAGCTTCTCTCGGACGTTCAGCATGTCGAACATATCTCTGGGATTGTCGATGGTCCGATGCCCATTTCCGTTCGGAGTCCGTTCCAAGATAGAGCTAAAAAACGAATATGCGTCGATCCCAGTGGGACCAAAATACGTCGGGATGCCTCCATAGCCCATGATAAAACACAGATTAAATTTCTCGAATTCGTCTTTCGCGGGCTGATGAATGGTCATCACAATCGTCTTGCCGGTCTTCTTTGTGAGCGCAGCCAATAGACTTACCAGCGCTGTGGTGTCATCCGCCGCCAAGCCCGACGTTGGTTCGTCCAGGAATAGAATCACCGGATCGGTGACCAGCTCTAGGGCGATATTCACCCGCTTGCGTTGCCCTCCGGAGAGAATCTTCTTTTCAGGCTTACCGATCTGGAGGTTACGGACGCCTTCAAGGCCCAAGTCTCGAAGTGTCTCTTCTACTCGCCGATCGATCTCCTCTTCTTTGAAATCGGGCGGCAGACGAAACCTGGCGGAATACTTGACCGCTTCGAACACCGTGAGTTCAGGGTGAACGATGTCATCTTGAGGGACATAGCCAATGCTTCCCCGAAGTGCGTCGTATATCGTATATAAGTCCTGCCCGTTGATTCGTACTTGGCCCCCCGTGGGTGGCAAATATCCGTTGAGGGCCAGGAGCAGCGTCGTCTTTCCGGCGCCAGATGGACCCATCAGTGCAATCATGTCCCCCGGAAGCGCCTTGAACGAAATGTGATCGAGCAGGACTTTAGACTTGGATCGGTCGTCGCGATCAGGCACTTCGAGGAACAGATCCCAGGCTTCGATCTCGTACGTGGGCTTGCCCGCCCAATCCGACTGGTCCTCTACGACGACGTTTACATGTCTGTCGGCGATATGAATGACGAGTGGCATCGGCCCAAGAAAGACTCTCTCGCCGTTCGCGATCGGGACGCGCTGCCCGACGACAAGACGTTGCCCACGTACGTACGTGCCGTTCGCGCTTCCTCGGTCCTCCAGAAAGAGCTGATCGCCGTCTTTGACAATCTGAGCGTGCCGCGCGCTCACTTGGGCATGATTGACGACGATGCGATTGTCCGGCGTTCGTCCAACCGTAATTTCGTTCGACTGAAGCGCGTCGAGGTGAAGTTCTCCGATGACCGTCCGATGCTTGCGAGGTACGGCAGCCTCCTCTCTATTGCCATCGCGCTGTGACAGTGGCATTGCTGAAGCGGCGACAGGCTGACCGACGGTGGGCCCGTATCCCGGAGTACGGTCGGCACCTGAGACGATTGCTGGGCTACTTCTGTGAAGGGCTTCTGCGAGCAGACTCGCTGGCACCGGTACCGGACCGAACGCGATCACACTGCTGGTCTCGAAGGACGTTGGCTCGTTCGGATTCAGTCTTCTTCCAGCGATCCACGTGCCGCTCGTAGACCCGTGGTCAACGACCAGCCGTTGGTCCAGCATTACGGTCGCGTGGCGCCCGCTCACCGCTGCGTGAGCGAGAACGAATGACGAGCGAGCAGCGTCGCGACCGACGATCACTTGACCAGAGGGAGGGCGCACCTGACCCTGCGACGCGAGCATGGCTACGATTGCGGGATGAGCGAGTGGAACGGGATGGCTTCCCACCGCAAACAGTGTGCGAAAGTCGAATGGAAGGGGGATGTTGGCTGAAATCTGCTCCCCGTTCGCAGTGCTAACCCCGGTCCCGAGATCGACAAAAGACAATTGTCCGTGCTGGCGGATGATTCTCGCGTGATGCGACGCGATCCCCGGACCGACGAGCACAATATCGTTGTCTGCCGCACTGCCGACGGTTACGTATTCTTTGCCGAACCCGTGATTCATGGGTCCTGCATGATAGGCGATCATCAACCTCGAACGACGACACTACGCAGTCGGTCTCGCACTTTTTGCACGACGCACCGATCGGCCTCTGGAAATAGCGATTCGTCGAGCTCGTCGGGGCCCACCCACGCGAACGCGGCGACGTCGAGCGCTCGAGGCGCCGGAGAACCGGGTCGACGCGTCGCTTCGAAAAATAGCAAGAGTATGGGCCGCGCATGGTCGTCGTATCGATGAAATGTGACGTCCACGATCTCGCCGACGTAAACGGCCAGTCCAAGCTCCTCGGCGAGCTCTCGGCGAAGCGCCTCTCGGGGATCTTCGTGCAAGGCCACTTTTCCGCCCGGAAACTCCCATAACCCGGCCAAATGGCCTCCTGCCTTGCGCTGCGACAATAGGACCAAACCAGCCTCGACGACGACGCCGGCCGCGACCAATAGTGTAGGATCTGAAGCCACTTCAAGCTCCCACGGTCTGGAATCCAGGCCGACTGATCGACCGTTCCTCCTGCAATCGTACAACGATTCCGGCCCGACGAAGGGAGCCCAAATCCGCGCGATTGAACGTCAATCCGACGCGACTCCTTTTTGCCGCCTCACCGGCACCACAATGCAGTATCGTCGCCGCCAAACTGACCATGAACACACCTGTACTCCCCTCCGAGGACGGTAACTTCAAACGCGGGGCCTTCAAGCCGATCGCTATCATTGTCGGGATTCTCATGGTGGGCGGCGCGATCGCCTTCGCCCTCTTGAGCTCGCAGCATGAAGCCCAGACGCTCTCCAAGGAAGCCGTCAACAGGGAGATTCAAGAAATCCAGCTCCTCTCGAAGGCCGAACAGGTCCCGCGCTGGAGAAAATGGGCGACAGCCGAGAACGAGCCGCTTCTTCGTCAAGAAGCCTTTTCCCACCTCGCTTGGGCGAAGGACGCGTCGAGTATCCCCGCCATCACTGCCGGCCTCACGGCAGTCGAACACACGGTGCGAGGCACGGCGGCAACAGCACTCGCGGAGTTCGGAACGCCTGCGGCAGACAGCGCAAAACCGGCGTTGGTCAAGGCGTTAGCGGAAGCTGACAATTCGGACAAACCGCAGATCGCCTGGTGTTTGGTCGCGCTTAGGGAATCAAGCGCTTTCGATGGAATCATGGCGGAATATCGCCTTGGCCACCTTGCCAGCGTCGAACGGCTTGATCGCTACCCTGCGTTCGACCCGGAGATGTTGGCCGCGCTCGTTTCCGTCGACAAGATCGCATCGTTGGCCAATGACTCGAGCGACAGCGTGCGTCAACTCGTCGCCACTACGCTATCTCGAAATGCCGGGCCGAGGTATCTCGACACGCTCATTCGCCTCGTCCGAGACAAAGTTGTCGATGTGGCGCGCGAAGCAGCTGTTGGCCTCGGAAAGATTGGCAGCGACAATGCGACTCAACCGCTCGTCGACGCATTGAAGACTGCGGACAAAGATTCGCGAGATAAGTTCCTTCAGGCGTTGCGCGACGGCATTGGCGCAAACGGCTTGGTTCTCGCACTTCGAACGGTCAACCACGACAAGGTAGAGACTGAGAAGTTTCAGACGAAGCAGATCTTCGACATGCTTCGCGATCTCGAGGATCCGCGGGGTGGCGACGCGCTTGAGGCGTACATTCGAACGAACCCGAAGCCTCACTGGAAGTACGAAGCAGCGATGCGCCTCGCCGAGATCGGTGATGTGCGCGCTGCGGAGGTTCTCGGCTGGCGAATGAAGCAGGATCCGCTCAAGCTCTACAACGAGGTAGACTGGCCAGAGCTCCGCCGCGACGACAATGAGCGCGTTTTTGCTGCGCGAATGCTTGCCGATCTCGCCTTCATTCATCCCGAGCAGCGTGACCTCATTGCGCGAGCCGCGGAGGACGGTGTTCTCTACTGGATAGATCCAGCAAACAAACCTCAACCCCATGCGAACGGCATGCGTTTCCTTGCAGCGATCGGCTCCACGAAGGCCATTTCGTTGCTCGAGGGGTGGGCGGATCCAAAGGACAAGCTGCCGAACGAAGGAGCGCAGCCACCGTTCCCCGATGCCTGGGCAACCGCGCAAAGCGCCTTGCGATACATCGGAGCTACCAAGGACGCCCGCGCTTGGAACATCCTTGAAAAGCAGCTCCATCGACGCAATAAGAAGCTCGATGTTTCGTGGGACTCCTTGATGCAAGGAGGCCTTACGATCTTGGGAATGACCCTTCGCGCGTTGGGCGTCGGAGCCGCCGATGGATTCTCCGAATGGGGAGACTCACGAGCGTTCGGGGATCTCGTCCGATACGCGGAAGATCCCATGGAGCACGACCAGGCTCGAAGCGAGGCGTGCTTTGCCTTGTCGTGGGCTGCCTCCGATGATCAGATGAAGGAAGTGGTCAAGAAGATCCACGACAATACGAAAACCGACCCCAAGTCGAGTTTCATGCGCGCATGTTACCTCGAGACGTTGATTCATCGACCCGTCCCGGAAGCTACGGCGGGACTCATCGATCTCATGTCGCCTACGTTTACGGATGTCGAAGAGCGCCACCAAGCGGCGCGTGCGATTGGAATGGGGGGGATGACTCCCGCGATGATTCCCACGATCTTCGCCAAGCTCTCGGACATTAATCTAAAGTCCGATGCGGCCCTTGCACTCATTCTTGGCGCCGACTCAGAAACCGCCGCGCGTTCTGTCGCCACATACAATGATCCGAGCGTTTCGCCGGAATCCATTGAGGAGCTGAAGGACATCTACAATCGCACCTTCGGATATTGGAGTAAGAAGAATTTTGAAAATGGTGATGTCGCGCGTTGGGTCGCCAATGCCGAGGCTATCGGGCACGTGAAGGTTCGGGACCAACCCGGGCAGGACTGGCCACGGTCGATCCTCGGGCGCAACCTGGTCGAGTCCATCGAGATGGACAACGGTCCGCATTCGATGACGAGGGTTCAACTTCGCGTCCGGCTTCTCCAGGATGCACTGGGCCCGAACGAGACGAAGAGAACTGAGGCCGTGCGCATCCTAAAATTCGTCCGGGAAAAGGGCGTATTGATGGCACTTCGAAACGAATCTGGACCGGTCGGAGAGCTCGCGCGCAAGGCATTCTTTGAGGTTATGTATCCGAAGGCTTCGGCCGAGAGCGTGCCGGAGTCACCGAAGGCGCAGCAGCGTGGCGGCGCGGGAGCACCCCCCCGGTGAGGGAGTTGCCCTTTGGGGCACTCCTAGCGATAGCGATTGGGTGTGCGGCTCCGCCCGCCCCCACCCGGAGTCCTGGTGTGGCGGCGATGCGCATCACGCCTCCGATGGGGGCACGTCTACTGAATTCATGCACTCCGACGCAGGCGGAGGTATGTTTCAACGCGATTGATGACAACTGCAACGGTGTGATCGACGAAGGCTGCGGCGTCCACACCGGAACCGTTCAGTTTGAGCTCGCCTGGAACGGCAGCAAGTCGAAGGTGGCATTTTACCTTTTGCTGCCTCCAGACAACCATCGAATGCCGGACTCCGGCGAAGCTCCCGATTCCCCTGGATTTCATCACGATCGCAACTGCTCGGCGACGGATGACTGCGGCGGTCAAAATGTCGAGAACATTTATTTTGATGGCGTGATGCCCCCCAAAGGCCACTACGAGGTGCACGTCACACTCGATGAATTGGGGAGCGAGGAGCCCCCCATTCGAGCACATTTTGGCGTGCGCATCGAGGAACGCTCCGTCGCGTATGAGCTGGAGCTCACCCCCGGGACAGAAGGCCACCGTTCTTTTGGGTTCGACATTCGCTAGCCCGACTTCATCGCCTCCCATTCGCGCTTTCGCAACCTCGCCGATCGCAAGACCCTTACGACCACGATAGGCGTATCTGATGCCGGGGGCGCCGTTCGCGTCGGTGGACCGGTCGCGCATTCAACGGCCGTACGCAGCGGCACATTGCCATCGTTGAGCGCTTCAAACGCTACGAAATGACCGGGACGCCTTCATCCCCGTCTCAATGAAGCCGTTTCAATAGCGAAGCGCAGGTTTGGAATCCGCTGGGAAGCCATGGCGGGGAACAGCACATGTCCATAGACGACGAAGTAGTCAAAGAGTTTCTGGTCGAAAGCCACGAGAACTTGGATCAGTTGGACCGCGACTTCGTTGCCCTCGAAGCCGATCCCACCGCCCGCGAACGGATCGCAGCAAT
>Ga0182030_10004837_pt1 | contig 28771 bp, 20 predicted proteins | sample 812S3MmetaG_FD_121299 | JGI IMG/M metagenome (GOLD analysis project Ga0182030, IMG submission 121299) | Permafrost microbial communities from Stordalen Mire, Sweden - 812S3M metaG (Illumina Assembly) | ecosystem: Environmental > Terrestrial > Soil > Wetlands > Permafrost | place: Sweden...
ATTCCTTGTATGCCACTCTCCGTTCACGGCTTCGAATTGAATTACCCAGAAGCCCACCGCTGCACTAGGGAACATCGTATTGGTCAGAGCTGCCTTGCCACCAGTCCCTTCCTTCCAGGGAGTCCACTTTCCGTCCCAGGTACGCCACTGATCGCATTCGACGACGAGCTTGAACCGGTCCGATAAGCCGTTCATTCGGTCCGTCTCGCTGACTGGAACCGAATATAGCGACGTGCTTGGGTTGTGCAGTTCGACCAGTTGGAATCTCTTCCCTCCAGACAGCCTATTCGCCGCGAACCAATACTCCTTTGAACCCTTGAAGGTTTGCTCCATCAACAATGTGGCCCTGGCTTCTCTCTCAGTCGGCGGAGCCGGCTGACGTGAGCAACTGCCAAAGCAGAAGCTAAACACGAGAAAGACAACGAAGCTTCGCGGGCTTTTCATAACATTAGTCCCATCAGTCTGGTTCCGAATGCCCCACAGGCGACACGGAAACAATATATGTTTCTTGCGCAGAATTTACCCAACTCGGCCTAATGACTCCGATTCCAAGCCACCCCACATCAAGTGCAACGTTCCGCGCCATTCGTTGTACTTGGGACTTCTAATATTCGCCCTAACGGGTTTAATGAAATATGGAACACGGCAGACCGGGGGCACATGTCTTGTCGCGAAACCCTTCTACCCCATCCGCTCGACATCACAAAGGTCTACGCATTCGTTCGGGACGAGTGGGTGCAGTGTGACTGCATTAAGCTCCTAAAACTTCGCAGGCTTTCGGAAGTCGATCTTGCCGCGGCGAGCCTAAATATCCGTAAGGGGCGCTCCGACTACAATCGGGCTCGTGAGGCAACCCTCGAGAAAGTGGACGCATTTCTCGATACGCAGCAGAAGTCGGGCGAAGCTCTTGCCCAACTCCTCAGGACCAAGGAATCGGCCAAACAGTTCCTAGACTCGATCAGGCCTCCGAAGCTTGACGATGATGACGAGCCCAAGTCCACATCCAGCGGCGATCCTTCACCCCGGACGCCGATTCCTGGCTTCTCCAACACGGCAGTAAGCGTGAGCTAGAGGTGCCACCATGGACAACATTCAATCGTCAGAGGCGAATGGCCAACGCTCACCATTCGCCAATTGGGCATGCAGTCATGCGTTCTATGAGCGTGTATTCCAATGGATTATGGAACGCATCTTTTGCCTCAGCGAATCAGCTGTTCTCCTCGTAATTGGGCCAACAGGCGCGGGAAAAACCACCCTGATCCAGCACCTCATTTCGCAGCTCGCGATCTGGATGGCGAGCGCGATGAAGGACGATCCATCACGGCTCCATAAGGTCTACGCTGAAGCCGTATATGTTCCGACCCGCGGTTTCGATTGGGAAGGCCTTTTCACTGGTCTCCTCAGCGACGCCAATGAAATTCTGCTAAACCGAAAAGTGGCCAAAGAATGGCCACCAGAAAAGCCCAACCTGAAGGGCTTGGCTTCCGCAGTGAATACCATGCTGCTGAGACATGCGCCACCCGCAGCTATTATCGACGAAGGGGGCTCATTTGTGGAATCCGATTCAGACGAAAGTCTCGATCGGGTTCTCGGGTTTCTAAAGTCGATTGGGAACCGCTCACACACACATCTCGTGATATTCGGCGATTATCGACTGGCGAAGATGAGTACCCTCAATGCTCAGCTAAATCGCCGCTGCCATATTATGCACTTCTCGAATTACCCAGTGGGATATAAAGACCAATTTGATTTGGTCGTTGGCACATTTGAGAAACGGCTTCGCGGCCAAAATGTACCCGCCGACCTCAGCGGCGCATCGGACCTATTGTTCGATGAAACGAGTGGCTGCGTGGGCCTGCTAAAACGGTGGCTTGAGAGCGCGTGGATAGCCGAGCGAGGTACCGGTCGAACCATTGACCGGAAAGTTCTCGAATCGACACGTTTTCCTGCGGGCTCCGTTAGCAAGTGGCGTGCGGAAATAGCCAATGGCCACGAGAACCTAAGGATTTTCTTCGACGGTCTGACAAAACCAGAAGGAGGACGTTGAGATGAACACTCCAGAGCTTCTGGTGCCGGACCGGACTTTACCTGAAATCGATTTGTCGCCAGTTAAAATACCAGTGCGGAGCCAACTCATGAGCCTGGTTCCGCACGGCCTTGACACCGGCGACGTCGAATCTCTTTGGAGCTATCTGCATCGACTAGCCGATGCTCATTCAGTCCGCTTCAAATGCCTATTGACGGAGCATCTTAGTCAGTACGTTCGAGAGCTTCTTGGGAGTAGCCGGCGAGCCGGAGAAAGTCGTGGCGACTGGCAAAACCTCGTTGAAGCCGTTCACGGCGTTACATTTGGGACTCGGGTTTCGCGCCTCCTGGAGCGATTGACTGGCCGAAAGGGTCTTGAGCGTCTCACGTTGGTACCTGTTTGCCGAACTGCAGGCCTCGAAGTGCGGTTAAGAAAAGATTTGGCATGGTGCCGTGTCTGCCTTGCCGAGGACTCCGATCCCTTCGCCCGTCTCATTTGGACGATCGCCGGTGTCACTCACTGCCCAAAGCATGGGACGCCTTTAGATACACTGTGCCGTGATTGCGGGAAACCTCAGCGGCTCTTTTCCGGCAGATCCGACATCCTCAAATGCATGTGGTGCGGCAGCCCACGAAACATATTCAGCGACCCAGAGCTCGGAATCATCCCACAAAATGACGATTTCGCCTATTGGAGTAGCAAACAGACAGGAGAGTTATTGCGCTGGGCTTCAAGAGGCGAACTAGAAACACGGCATATCGATGTCCGAACTCATAACCTCAGGCTGTCTAGTCAGATCCCGGGGATCGGCGGGGTGGTCAGCCTGTCGACCAAACTTGGACTCGGAAGATCCACAGCTCGGACATGGATTGGGCAAGGGGGAAGGATGCCATTGGATTCGGCACTCAAGTGGGCCTGGATAGTTGGTGCAGAATTGCCGCGTCTCTTCTCTGAAAAGCTGACTCTGAGCGAACTCCGTTTCAGGCCATTACCCGAGGAATTGACGCGACGGACGAAGCCTAAAAGGCGAACGCCGGTCCCCAACGATACCACTGCGCTCTACTTATCCACGTTAAAGCTCTCGGCCGCAAACCCATTCCTCGCACCGCGAGTTCGAGACCTGGAACTAGCCTCGGGAACCCACGCCAAGCATCCTTCATGGAAGGACGCTGAATTCGTACGGCTCATCGCACTGCTACGGGAAAAGGAGCGTCGCTTCCTTAAAAAGGAACTTGTGTGGCGGATCGTGGGTGATGTTCACGCCGCCGCCATCAAGGCGATCAGCATAAACAGGAGACCGGGGCAAGGAGCCGTGCGTCCGCATATGAATTCCCCGGGTTCACTTAGCGGAGCGACGGCGAGGTCTTACATCAAGTGGCTGAAACGGCGGTATCGGACGGGCGATCAATCGGTCCTGAGACCAAAACGCATACCCGTTGACGTAAGAGCATTTTGGAGCCTTGAAGAGGCCCAAGACTGAAGAAGGGCGGCCAAAAGCCGCCCTTCGTTTTGAACCCAGACTGAAAGTCTAGGCATTGTAAAATTCGAGGAAGCAATTCGCTGCCCTTAACGTGCTCTCCAAACTAACGCCGCATTCCGGAAGCAATTCGACAACCATAGAATCTGAACCAATTCGCTTACTTCTGGTCAGAGAATTGGTCCGAACGACAAACCAGGAGTCGGAAGCCGCCAAAAGTTGGTATCCCCGCCCGGACTCGAACCGGAATACTCGGTTTAGGAAACCGATGCTCTATCCACTTGAGCTACAGGGACATCCAAACCAATAGAACCGGTGCGAGAGTACGCCTCGATCCCGATCTTATCTTGTCCAAGGCCCCTCGCCCCGACGCAAGGAATGAATCAAATAGCGCTTTGGAGCAGGCTGTCGAGCCCCGCATCAGGCCCACAGGCGATGCCGTGGCGCCTGCCGGTCAGCCGCCGTCGGTTAGCGAACGGCAGGCAAGCAGCCTCCTCAGGCAAGCCACTGCGAAAGGGTTCGCACTCATGGCAGTTTCTCAATAAGTTGCCTCAGGTACAGGAGGCTCCTGCGGCAGTCGTCGCTCGGGTCGAAATCCTCCGGCTCATGCTCGATCGCAATCGGCCCGGCGTACCCGCACCGCCCGAGGGCGTTCACGCATCCCGCGACCGGGACGATCCCCGCGCCCAGCCCGCAGGTCTCGTGGCCCATGTCGATCAGCTGAAAGCCGGTCTTCTCGGCCCGCCGCGCCTTAACGTCCTTAAGGTGGACGTGGAATAGCCTCGGCGCGAGCTGCTCGAGCGCGCGCGCCGCATCGTAGCCCTGGGTCCCGAACCAGCCGGTGTCGACCGCGGCGCCGACGACGTCCTCGTCGCCCTTCCCCAGTCTGCCGAGGAGCTCCTCCGGGGTCTTCTCGGCGTGGTTCTCGACTGCCAGCTTTAGACCCTGGCCGCGCAGCTCTGAGACGAGCCCGGAGCACCACTCCGAGAGGAGCGGGGTGCCTCCGCTCAGGATCGAGGCCCCAACCGCCCGCGCCACGCGGCAGACGGAGCGGAGTTCCTCGGGCGTCGCGCCGAAATGGCCGGCCAGGCTCGGCACCGCGAGGCCGCGCCTTCCCAGAAGGTCGCGCGCCGCCTCAAGATGCCTTTCCGTCGCCCACGACCAGTGCAGCTGGGCGTCCCAGATGTCGAACGCGTCGAAGCCGAGCTCTTTCACCGCTCGCAGCAGGGCGTCGAACCGCTCCGGAAACGTTTCGACCGGCGAGAACCAGGCGTGGACCGCGTTCTGGCCCTGCATCCATCCGTCCGGCATGTTCCAGCGCACCTCCCGGGCGACATAGTTGGCGCCCATGAACGAGATTACGTTCCTCATGGCGAAAAGACTCTCATCGGTGGAGGGAGATCCTGCGGACCGTGCCGGGAACCCTGGGGCGGCCGTCGCCGGCCGAGCGCGCCGCCGCAAACGCGAGCTCAAGGCTGTGGAGGTTCTCGGACGCCGAGTTCTCGGGCTCGCGCCCCTCCTCGATGGAGCACAGCAGCTCGCCCATGGCGCCCGCGAATCCGCTCGTGAACCATGTGCCCTCGAGCTTTGGCGTCGCCCGCCCTACGTGGGTGCACACTTCCACCGACTGCTCCGAGAGGCTCGGCCCAAAGCTGCGCAGCGTGCCGAGGCTCCCCGCGATTACGGTGCGGTCCTCCTGGCCGAACTTCACGTGGCCGTTGAAGCAGATGCGCACCTGCGCCCCCGGATAGTCCACGACCGCCTGCGCCAGCATTGGCGGCTTGAGCGTCTGGAACGAGGTGCGCACCGCCGAGGCCCAGACCCGGTCCGGCCTGCGGCCGCGCATCAGCCGGGCCGCCATGTCGAACCAGTGGACCCCGAAGTCTATCAGCAGGAGGTGGCGCATGTCCTCAAACGGCGTGCCGGCCGTCCACGTATGGTCCCACTGCAGGGTGAAGTCGATGCTCGCCACCTCGCCGACGACCCCGGCGCGGACGGCCGCCGTAAGGTAGCTGAAGTGCGGCGCCCAACGGCCGTTCTGGTTGACCGCAAGCTTGAGCCCGTTCCTCTCTGCGAGCGCCGCGAGCCTCTCCCCGGCGCCGAGGTCGAGCACGAACGGCTTCTGGCTGAGGACGTGCTTGCGCGCCCGCAGAGCCGCCTCGATGACCCGCACCCTCGGGACCGGATGCAGCGCCACGTCGACCACCTCGACGCCACCGAGCGAAAGGACCTTCCGGTAGTCGGTGAACACCGCCGCATTTGGGAAGAACTCGACGCGGCGCCTTTCCGCCCGGCCCCCGTCAAGGTCGCACAGCGCCACCACGTCGAGCCCCATCTCCCGGTAGGCCCTGAGATGGTGTTCGGAAATCCCGCCGCAGCCGATCAGCGCGATGGACGGCCGGTACCTGGCCGGCCTCGGCGGAAGGTAGCCGAGCGCCGGTGCGGCGGCGGCCCCCGCTGCCGAGACCGCGCTTAGTCCGTAGCCGCCGCCGGGAACCGACTCTTGCATCATCTTATTCGAGGAGCTTCACCGTCCGGCGCAGCCGCGAGCTCTTCATCGCGCTGTCGACGATCTGCTGGCCGATCCGCGCGATCTCGGGCGCCAGCGGGCCCTCCACCGGAAGCCCCTCGCGGATGCAGTGCGCGAAGTAGGAGATCGGGTCCCGCCCGGGCGGCCGCAGCGTGTCGACCGGCACATCCCGCGCCGCGGGCCGGCGGCGCGTCTGCACCCTGACCGTCCGTTCGTAGTCGTAGGAGCTTATCGTGCCGTCCTCCCCCTTGAGCACGAAGCCGCACTTGGGCTGCGGCTGCAGGGTCCAGGGATCGGTGAAGGTGCCCCATCTCGTCTCGAATGTCGAAAGGCCGACCGCATAGCGGGCGATCGTCACGCTGTGCTCGTCCACCTCGAGCCCGTGGGGCTGGTCCGCGACGGCCGTCACCTCGGCCGGCTTCGCCCCGGCGTGGTACCAGGTCCCGAGCGTCGCCCCGTAGCCCAGGTAGTCCAGGAGCGATCCGCCGCCGCAGTCGCTGCGGTAGAACCAGCTCCGGCGCTTTATCGCCTCGGTCGGCGTGACCTCGACCTTGTCGGCCAGGTGCCAGAGCGGCCCCCGGTTCCCGTCGTAGTAGTGCACCTCCTGGAGCGCCCCGATCCGGCCCTCGCGCAACAGGCGGTGCGCCGTCACATGGCAGGGATACCACCGGAGCGGCCAGTTGATGGCGAGGAGCCGGCCGGTCCTGCGGGTCGCCGCGATCATGCGGTCCGCCTCCCGAAGCGAGGCGGCGAACGGCTTCTCCACCAGGATGTGCACGCCGTAGGGCGCCACCCTCTCGACGTAGTCGGCGTGCCGGGCCGTCGCCGGGCAAAGGATCACGAAATCGGGCTCCGTCTCCCGCAGGCAGCGGTCGGGGTCGGTGAAGACGCGCCCCTTGGGTAGATTGAAACTCGCGGCGGCCGCCCGCATGCGCTCGCGCCGCTCGTCGCAGATGCCGACGATCTCGACGCCGGGATTCTCGTGGCACAGGCGCAGGAGGTCGCCCATGTGCATGTGGTCGAAGTTCAGGCCGGCCACCCTCAGTCTTCTCATGGCGGGAAGGTTACGCGCGCGGCTACAGCGGCTGGACTCCCAGGGTTCCGAACAGGAAGGAGCGGTACTCGTTCGTGGCCACCCGCGCCGCCTCGGTCCTGGCCGCCGCCAGCCGCGCCTGCAGGCCGAGCCGCTCCACGACCCCCGCGTTCGCCGGGTTCGCGCAGAACTCCTCCAGCGTCCGCACGTGCCGCCCCCAGAGCGCGATGTCGCCCTTCTGCTTCGCCTCGAGCCGCTCGGTGTACCAGCCGCTGGCCAGGAGGTGCTCGCGGGTGAAGAGCGAACGGACCTGCGGCGCATCGAGCTCGTGGCCGTCGGGGGTCGCGCCGTGCGCCATGATCTCAAGCAGCGCCTTAAGCGGCGGGCAGGCCATTTCGATAGAGCCGTCGGCAAAGTAGCTCTTCGCCACGCGCTCGTGCGTCGCGCAGATGTTGTCCATGCCGTCGGCGAAGCCCTCCGGATCCTGCCTCTCGGGCTGGAGCATCTCCTCCGTGAAGATCGAGTGCGGGTGCGTGAAGAGCCTGCCCATGAACACGCGGCCGAACTTTGCGGTGATCCGGTAGCCGAGCCGGCTCGCGAGCACCTTCCTGCCGCCGGACTCGAAGTCCTCGCACTTCTCGAGGTAGCCGTGCTCCCGCAGGAACTTTGGCGTCCGCTCCTCGGCGGACATCCGGCACCACAGCTCGGGCACCAGGAGGCTGATGTCGTGGTTCACGCGGAACTTCGGCCCGACGTAGCCCGCGCAGGAGACGAACGCCTGGAGCCCCGTGAGCACCAGCGACACCAAGGCGGCGTTCAGGTCGATGATCGCGGGAAGCGCGTTGAACGGGCCCTTCGTCAGCGCGCCCTCAGAGCCGGCGCCCGTGGTCGAGGGCGACTTGCCGGTCATAGAGCTGATGAACTCAACGAAGAGCTCCGGCAGCTCGAGGTGGTGGATCGGGTTGAAGACCGCCAGCGAACGGATGTGGGCCTGGGGCTCCGGCGGGTTGTTGCGCCGGCCCGGCACCAGCGCGTCGACGGGCGTGTAGACCGGCGCGTCCGCGGGAAGCCTACGGAAAAGGCGGGTCGCCATCCGGGCCAGGTGCACCCCGCGCGCGTCGACGATGTCGGGTCGCAGCTGCAGGTAGCGCGGGTTCTTGGACGGCACGCCGTCGACCAGCCTCGGGTGCGCTGACGAGACGAAGTAGGCCGGCCCGTCGCCCCCCTTGGCCGCGGCGCGCACGAGCGCCTGCATCGGCGCCGTGTACTTGGAGAAGCCGACCGCCTCGTCCACGAGCGCCTGGGCGTCCGCCTGGGTGAGCGGCTCGAAGTTCGAGATGAAGTTTCCGGGCTGCGCGAGCTCCCGCTCAGTCAGCCTGTCGTAGCCCCGGTGGATGGCGTCGTCCGGGCGCTGGAACAGGAGGCGCTCGCAGTTCTCGACGAACTTGAACGCGGGGAACGAAGGGCCGGCGCCCGGGTCGAGCGCCCCGGCCGGGACGACGACCGAGGCCGTGATGTCGTCCTCCATCTGCACCTTCGCCGCCGGGTGGAAGTCCTCCCGCAGGCCGAACACCCGCCACGAGCCGTCGGCTTCGAAGCCCACGCGCAGGTAGCTTGCCGCGAGCCTGCGGTTGTCGCACTTGAGCTCGTTGCCTGGGTTGCCGTTCAGGATGTCGACCGAGAAATGCCCGCGCCAGCGGCCGTCCCAGTCCGCGCGGAAATGCCGCTTCACGACGAAGACGATCTCCCGGATGTACTGCGGGATCGACCGCAGCCACGCGTTGTACTCGTCGGCGTACTCCCTATCGGCCGGCGTCAGCAGCTTGATCACCGAGCCGAGCGAGCGCTCCGGGCTCAGGATCGGACGCTGGTCCCTGCCCCGCTTGGCGGGGTCGCGGAACCGGCCCGAGTAGTCGCGGTTGATGAGCTCCTCCACGCGGTCCATGTCGCGCTCGAAGTCCGCCACGAAGACGGGCCCGGGCAGGATCGCGTCGGAGATGGCTTTCGATATCTCCGACTTGCCGCCGCCTGACACGGTGCTCGGTTTGTGGCAGAGCGTGCCCTCGGCGACCGTGCCCACGATGTGCCAGGCCTTGTGGCCCGGGGGCTGCTCGAGGTTCACCTTGTAGCCCGACGGGCGCACATACGTGCGCGAGGCGAGGAACGGCAGCGTCTGGGTCGCGCCGCCATGGGGCCATGAGAGCTGCTGGCGGTTCAGGTCGAACGAGACGTCCTCCGGCACGTAGACGATGTCGGGGTACTCGCGGTCCACGGCGTAGCCCTCCGGCTTCACGTCGATCAGCGCGCCGTAGCGCCCGGCCATCTCCGCGAAGGAATGACCCCGCTGCTGCACGTGGAGGTTCCCCGAGAACTCCTCGCCGAGGTCGTACGCCGGGTATACGAGCGCGCCGCCCGAGTGCTCCTCCTCGGCCAGGCCGAAGAGGTTGGCCGAGTAGCTGATCATCGCCTTCACCTCCTTCTTGCAGTAGCCGTAGTAGTTGTCGGCGATGACTGTCACGATGACGCCCCCGGCGTCGCGGGCGCAGACCTTGAAGGCCGAGCCGCCGTTGTAGCGCTCGTCCGGCTTCGTCCAGCACATGGCGTCGCGGCGCTGGCGCTCCGTGGCCTCGGCATGGGAGGGAAGCCCGAGCTCGCGCTTGGTCACGGAGACTAGGTGCGGGGCCAGGATGACGCAGCCCGTGTGCCCGGTCCATCCGGCCGGGTCGAGCGCGGCGTCGTGCTCGGGCAGCCACGGGTCGCCCGCGTTGCCGAAGATCCCCTCCACGAAGTCGAGGTTCGAGACGAGCGAGCCCGGCGCGAAAAAGCGGACCTCCATCCGCTTCTCCACGATAAAGCCCGGCACGGCCGGCACGACGAGCGGCCGCAGCAAGAGCGACGCAAAGCAGGCAGCCTCGTCCGCGCTCCCCGCGGTGAACGGAAGCTTGAGGAGCTCCGGGTCCGGACGAAGCGCGAGCGCGAGCAGGCGGGCGAACGCAGCGGCCGGGACCGCCAGCTTGTCGTCGGGGACCGGCAGGCCGCCCTCGGCGATGTGGAACACGCCCTTGGTCGTGCGCCGGTCGCTCGCCGGATTGTGCAGGATGCCGTTTCGCAGGCGGTAGCTCTTGAGAAAGGGCGACGAGGCCGTGTCGCCCAAGGGCGGAAGCGAGAGCTCGCGCGCAAGGCCCGGAAGGTCGAGCACAAAGGAGCGCGCCGGCAGCCGGGGCGCCGGCCCGCCACAAGCGCAGATCCTGTCCAGGTAGGCCTGGATCCGCTCGTCGACGGGGCACAGGCGCACGGGCTGCAGGCGCGCCTGCTCCTGCTGCCTCGCCAGCAGGGGCGCGGAAAGCCTTGCCCAGGCCATGCTCGCCGGGTCGCCGAGCGGCGCAAAGCCGAGGACGGTCAGCCGCAGGTTGATGGCCTGCTGCAGCCTCGCTCGCTCCGCGGTGTTGGGCGTTTCGGTCATGGACGTCGGAAAGATACCGCATGGGACCGCCATGGGCCACCCGATTCTTCGGGCTGCCGGCATTCCTTCCAAGACCGGGACCCGGTGGTCATGCGCCGGTGCTGGACGCGCCTACGCGGCGGCCGGCGCCGGCGCCTTCGGGAAAAAGGCTCGGAAGGTGCTGCCGAGCCCGGGCGTGCTCTCCACCTCCATCCAGCCCCGGTGCTGCTTCACGATGCCGTGCACCGCGGCGAGCCCAAGCCCGAGGCCGCCGCCGTCGATGCCCTTGGTCGTAAAGAACGGCTCGAACAGGCGCTGCCGGACGGAGCTGTCCATCCCGCACCCGGTGTCCTGGAAGCTGAGGCGGACGGCCGCCGGGGGCCGCACGCCGCCGTTCGGGTCCCGCGCCAGCGAGGCCCCGTCCAGGTCGGTGACCTCGATGATCAGACACCCGCCGGCGGGCATCGCGTCGCGCGCGTTGGCGCACACGGCCAGGATCATCTGCTCGATCAGCTCCGGGTCCGCCTCGACCCACTGCGGGGCCGAGCCGCCCGTCATGTAGAGCTGGATGCCCTTGCCCAGGAGTTTCGCGATCTCGGGCTGCATCCTTGCGACCGTTTCCCTCAGGTCCATCGGCTCCTTCCGCAGGAACTGCCGCTGCCCGAACATCACGAGCTTCTTCGTGAGGTCGGCCGAGCGGCGTGCCTCCTTGTCGAGCGCCAGCACCTCCTGGACCACCTCCGACGGCAGGCTCCGTTTCTCCTTGAGGAAGCTCAGCCGCATCATCGTCGAGGTGAGGATGTTGTTGAAATTGTGCGCGATGCCGCCCACCAGCTGGCCGATCGCCTCGAGCTTCTGCGCCTGCCGGAGCCTCTCCTCCAGGGCGTCCCGGTCCGTGACGTCGCGCAAGTTGATCACCAGGCCCTCCACCGCCGACTCGTTGACCGCGTTGCTGCCGACGGTCTCGAAGTTGCGGTAGGTCCCGTCCGCATGCCGCAGGCGCCATTGGACGGTCTGGGGCGTACCCGGGGCGCCGAGGACGCGGTCGAGGAACTGCCCGCCCCTGGCGAGGTCGTCCGCATGGGCGAGCTCGAGGAGCGGCCGCCCCACGACCTCGTCCGCGGGGATGCCGAGCGCGGACGCAACCGCCGGGCTTGCGAAACGGATCGTGCGCGCGGCGTCGACGACCATGATGACGTCGGAGGAGTGCCTGACCAGCACCTCGAAGCGCTCGCGGCTCTCGCGCTCGACCTCGGAAGCGAGCCACCGCGCGCTGTCGCGTAACACGTAGGCCTCGCGCGCCGACAGGATCACGAACAGGAGCCCGAGGCAGACAAGGATGCGCTCCATCACGTCGGGCGCCGGATGCCCCCGGACCGCGAACACGAGCAGCCACACGCTCACCACGACGATCGTGGTGACCGGCAGGGGGCTCGAGGCGGAGGGCTGCGCGGACTGGGGCCTCGCCAGCCTGTCGGCCCCGATCCGGCCGGCGGCCAGGAGAAACAAGCTGATCGACACCGTGTTCAGGACGTTGGCCCAGTTGACCTGTCCGCTCTCCACGAACCCGTAGACGCCGTCCAGGAGGTACAGGAGGTCGGCGAGCCAGCAGACGCCCACGGCCGCCACGAGGAGCCGGAACGCGCGCTGGGAGGGCAGCGGCATCCGCGTCAGCAGGACGATGTTGAGGAGCGATATCCCAACGAAGGTCACGAGCGGATAGGCGACGACCATCGCCGCCCCGTAGCCGGACGACGACGCCAAACCGGGCATCACGGCGAAGAACCAAAGGGGGAGGCCCACGCCGACGATGAACACCGCGCTGTCGACCAGCAGGCGCCCGACGCTGATGGAGAGGCGCTCGACCCGCGGCATCCGGAAGAGGCCCGCCAGGATGACGGGGTAGCTTGAGAGGAACAGCAGGTCCGAGAGGTTGAACGCGGCCTTGCTGTCCGGATCCAAGTACGCGTCCACAAGGACGTACAGGCCGCCGAAGCCCACCAGGCACAGGCCGAGCGCGATCCCGTGCAGTCCCTTCCGGAACGCAGGCGGAAGGTCGCGCCTCCTCGACGAACGCGCGAGGGCCAGCGCCGCCACGAGGAAGAGCAGCGTGACCAGAAGGACGCCCAGACGTCGGTTGAACTTCGTGTGCTCCGGGGCGCTCAGCAGCCAGAGCAGCAGCAGGGCGCACAGCGCCACCCAGGCCTGGAATCCCGTGACGAGACGGCGGCTCCTCGCCGGTAATGTGGAAAGGAGGCTGGATATCTGTTTCATAATGAGGGCGATCCTCGACTAATCGGCCCATCGGGCGCCAATAGCCGGGGAAAAGAGCCTGCCAGGGGCGGGCCCGGCCTATCCTTCGGGGGTCGCTCCAGGGGGACCATCTTCATTAAGCCCCAGCCAGGCAATGGCTTCCTCCATACTCATGAAGACACGGATCCCCGTCTCGCCCTTCACGGACCGGTACGACTGGAACATCCGGGCGAGCCCGAACTGCTCCATCGTGGTCGTGACAAAGGCCCGCCTGGCATCGGGCGCGAACACATGCCGCGATGCGAGGTCGTAGATCTCATCGTGGGAAAGCGTCACCTTGGTGAAGCCGGCGAAGTCGATCAGCTGCGAGAAGGTGGGGTCGAAATCCGGGTCCGCCGAGAGTCGGTCCATGTGCCCCAAGCCATCCTTGTAGGAAAGCTCACCGCTCCCTGTGCTCAGGACACAGCGCCGGGCCCGGTCGATTCTGTAGTCTATGGACACGCCTGGGAGATTGGGGTCGAACGCGGAGTACGATCGTAGACGGTGCTGGGAGAAGATCGAACCATTTCTCAGAGGCAGGTCCGATGGCGGCCAGCAGGGCGCGGCCCTTTCTCCTTGGCGGGACCTTCCCGGCGGATTACAAAGCGATCACCCCCGGGGCGGCGCCGCGCAAGCCCCGGCTGACTCCACCCTAAGAACCCCCAAAGGCACCCCGCCCCTCCACGCATGGGTTCCCCCTCAAAACCCAAATCCGCTCCGATCCCGCCGGCAGGGCCCGGCGGCAGCGCGGCGCGGGACGTCGAGGATCTCCGCCAGGCTATCGAGGGGAAGCTCTTCAGCATGATCGGGCGGTTCCCGGAGGTCGCGACGAGGAACGATTACTACCTGGCCGTCGCCTACGCCGTGCGCGACCGGGTGCTCCAGAACTCGGTGCGGACCTCGAAGACCTACTTCAAGCACGCCAGCCGCACCGCCGTCTACCTCTCCGCGGAATTCCTCATCGGCCCGCAGCTGGGCAAGAACCTCGTGAACCTCGGGCTTTACGACCAGACGGCCGCGGCGCTGGCCCAGCTCGGCAAGAACCTGGACGAGGTGCTCGAGCAGGAGGAGGAGCCGGGGCTCGGGAACGGGGGCCTCGGCAGGCTGGCGGCCTGCTACATGGACTCGATGGCGACGCTCGAAATCCCGACGATCGGGTATGGCATCCGCTACGAGTTCGGGATCTTTGAACAGGAGATCCGCGACGGCTGGCAGGTCGAGAAGAGCGACAACTGGCTGCGCCTCGGGTATCCGTGGGAGATCGCCCGGCCCGAGATCGCATTCGAGGTGAAGCTCGGCGGGCACACGGAGCCCTACACCGACGAGGGCGGCCGCCACGTGGTGCGTTGGATCCCGGAGCGCACCGTGGTCGGCACCCCGTTCGACACGATCGTCCAGGGCTACGGCGTCGCGACGGTCAACCTGCTGCGCCTCTGGAAGGCCGAGGCGAGCAACTCCTTCAACTTCCAGGCCTTCAATGCCGGGGACTACTACAGGGCCGTCGACGACAAGGTCTCCTCCGAGAACCTCACCAAGGTCCTCTACCCGAACGACGAGCCGGCGGCTGGCAAGCAGCTGCGCCTCGAGCAGCAGTACTTCTTCGTGTCGTGCTCGCTGCGCGACATGATCCGCCTCTACCTGCAGCGGGAGACGACGCTCGAACACTTCCACCTGAAGTTCGTCGCGCAGCTCAACGACACGCACCCGTCGATCGGCGTGGCCGAGCTGATGCGCCTCCTGGTCGACGAGCACCGGCTGGACTGGGAGCATGCATGGGACATCACGCGCCGCACCTTCGCCTACACGAACCACACGCTCCTGCCGGAGGCCCTCGAGCGTTGGCCGCTCGAGCTCTTCAAGCGCGTCCTGCCGCGCCACATCGAGATCATCTACGAGATCAACCGCCGCTTCTTGGACGACGTCCGCCAGAAGTACCCGGGCGACGGGGACCGCGTGCGGCGCCTCTCGCTGATCGAGGAGGGCTACGAGAAGTACGTGCGCATGGCGAACTTGGCGTGCGTCGGCAGCCAGGCCATCAACGGCGTCGCCGCGCTCCACACGGAGCTCCTGAAGCGCACCGTGCTGCGCGACTTCCACGAGCTCTGGCCCGAAAAGTTCTCGAACAAGACGAACGGCGTGACGCCCCGCCGCTTTATGGCGCTCGCGAACCCCGGCCTCACGCGCCTTATCACCGAGCAGATCGGCAGCGGCTGGATCCGCGACTTGGAGGAGCTGAGGCAGCTCGAGGCCGCGGCCGGCGACGACGAGTTCCTCGCCGAATGGGCCCGGGTGAAGCGCGCGAACAAGGAGCGCCTGGCGAGGGTGATCGCATCCACAACCGGCAACACCGTCGACCCGGCCAGCCTTTTCGACATCCAGGTCAAGCGCATCCACGAGTACAAGCGCCAGCACCTGAACGTGCTGCACGTCGTGACGGAGTACCTGCGCCTCAAGGTAAACCCGAGGCTGGGGGTCGCGCCGCGCACCGTCATCTTCGCCGGGAAGGCGGCGCCCGGCTACTTCGCCGCGAAGCTCATCATCAAGCTCATCAACTCGGTGGCCGAGGTCGTGAACGCCGATCCGGATGTGCGGGACAAGCTCCGGGTCGTGTTCATCCCCGACTTCAGCGTGAAGAGCGCGCACCGGATCTATCCGGCCGCCGACCTCTCGGAGCAGATCTCCACCGCGGGGATGGAGGCCTCCGGCACGGGCAACATGAAGTTCTCCATGAACGGGGCGCTGACGATCGGCACGCTCGACGGAGCGAACGTCGAGATCCGCGAGGAGGTCGGCGCCGAGAACTTCTTCCTGTTCGGGATGACGGCGGACGAGGTCGCAGGGAGGCGGGCCGCGGGCTACGCTCCCCGCGAGGTCTGCGAGGGGGACCCCGAGCTTCGCGCCGTTCTCGAATTGATCGCCTCAGGCGCGCTCTCGGGCGGCGACCGCGAGCTGTTCGCGCCCCTCGTCGGCTCGCTGCTCGACCGCGACCCGTACTTCCTTTTGGCCGACTACCGCTCCTACATCGAGGCCCAGGGGCGGGTCTCCGCGGCCTATGCGGACACGAGGCAATGGGCGCGGATGTCGGTGCTCAACGTGGCGCGGATGGGCAAGTTCTCCTCGGACCGAGCGATCCGGGAGTACTGCCGCGACATCTGGCATGTCGAGCCGGTCCACGTCACCGAGGCGTGACACCCCTGCGGAGGGCCCGGGACGCCCCGGCCCTGACTAGGCCTTCTTGGCGGCCGCCGCGTCCAGCGCCTTCAGGAACTTCTCCGGGTCCTTGTTGAAATCGTCGATGCAGCCCTTGCAGCAGAAGCGCACCAGGCGGTCGGGCTTGCCCGGCTCGCGGTAGATCATGTCCTTCTGCCTCCCGTGGCCGTGGAGCCCGAGGCTCTCCCCGGACACGACGCAGGTGTCCAGCGGGTACGCGGCACGGGCGCCCTCGAGCCAGGCCGCGTCCGTCTTGTCATCGACGGGGACGAGCTGGCCGGCGGGGGCGCCGCTTGCTCTCGCGATGCCGGGCACGAGGAGGCCGAGGGCGATCGCGATCAGGGGAAGGACGTGGCGGAGTGGGGTCGTTGTCATGTGAGTGAGGGGATACGGGGGATATCCTATCACCGCTGGGATCCTCCCATCAACACTCCTTCTCGGGCCCGTCAGGATTTCGTAAATCGTTCCGATTTCCGTTGAGCGGACTGGCGCCCGTGCCGATCTTCTTCTCAGGTTACCCCACCCCATGAATAACCCAACCCACACGGGTAGGCCATTCCACGGGCAGGTTCTGATGTTCGTCGCGGCGGCCGCGATGCTCGGACTGCCTGTGGGACCGGGTACCTCCGTGCAGGTGGATTCGCTTGCGAGGGCCTTCTCCCGCAAGGCGGCCGTGGCGGTGCGCCACGCGCCGGCCGTCTACGTCGAGTCAAGCGACGTCCTGCCGCCGTTCCCGGATGAGACTGTCGGGGTTTCGCCAGGGTGGGCGTACGCCTGGGTCCCCGGCTACTACCGGTGGACGGCAAGCCGCGGCGGCTACCACTGGGTCTGGTTCAAGGGCCACTACGAGTACCCGCCCAGGCCCGGTGCCGAGTGGATGGCCCCCCACTTCGAGGACAGCGGAAGCACCACGATCTACGTCGGGGGCTACTGGCGGATCCCTTAGGAAGGCCGCTTGGCGTCGGGGCGGCCCAGCACGGGCTGTGCGCCTATGTCTTGGACAAACGCGTCTCGCTTTGGGAGGTTCGGAGACCACGGAATTGAGAATCAGGACCGGCACATGAACCCTTTTCGCATCGCTCTTGCCAATCTCCGGATCCCGGACACTCCCGAGGAATCCGTCGCCCTGGCCCGGGAGGCCATTGCCCAGGCGGCCGGCGAGCGGGCGGGGATCCTCTGCTTCCCGGAATGCTTCGTGCCCGGGTACCGGGTGGCGAGAAGGCCGGCACTCCCGCTGGATCCGGCGTTTCTTGAGCGCGCGTGGTCGAGCCTCGCGGCCGCGGCGGCTCAGGCGGGCGTCGCGGTCATCCTCGGGGCCGAGCGCGCGGCCAATAACTCCCGGCTGCTCACGGCGCTCGTCATCAACCGGGACGGGACGTTCGCCGGATTCCAGGACAAGGTGCAGCTCGATCCCTCCGAGGAGGGGACCTATTCGCACGGCTCGGGAAGGCGCATATTCCAGGCGGGGCCCCTGACCTTCGGCATCGTGATCTGCCATGAGGGCTGGCGCTATCTGGAGACCGTCCGCTGGGCGGCGCGCCGCGGCGCCCATGTCGTGTTCCACCCCCATTTCGACGAGGACCCACCCATCAACTACAGGGCGGCCTTCGCCGACCCCGCGAACTCGTTCCACGAGAAGGCGATCCTCTGCCGGGCCGCGGAAAACACCTGCTATTTCGCGAGCGTGAACTGTGCCGGCGCCGGGGCATCGACGACGTCGGCCGTGGCGCGGCCCGACGGATCGCTGCTCGCCTACCAGCCCTACGGCAAACCGGGACTTCTCGTCGCGGACATCGACATCGCGGCCGCCACGGGCTTCCTCGCGGCGCGCTGCAAAGACGCCTGAATCCGGGGGGATTGCGGGACCGGCGGCAAGATCCGGCTTCGCCGCGACTGGCCATGCGGTTACACCCGCCACGGACGCCGGTCTGCAGGCAATGCGGACGCCCTTGAAGCGTCCGGCAGGTCAAAGAGGGAAACTAAACCCTTTGCGCCCCGTCAGGCTCTCGTTCTAAGCTCGCAACCCACCCAATACCCCCCCCCATGAAGACAAAGTCCCTCCGTGCACTCGCCGCAACCCTATGCGCAACGTTCCTATTTGCCGTCGCCGCGTTTGCCGGCGATCCAACCGGCACGTGGACCTGGACGGCTCCCGGCCGCGACGGGAATCCGGGCCGGCCCGTCAAGTTGACGCTCCAGCTTAAGGGCGGCACCTTGACCGGCTCCGTCACCGGGCGAAATGGCGACACGGCGATCGGCGACGCCACGTTCAAGGACGATTCGATCTCGTTCACCGTCACCCGCACATTCAATGACAACGCCTTCACGGTGAAATATGCGGGCAAGCTCGATGCCGACGCCATCACGGGCACGGTTGAGCGTCCCAGCCCCGACGGCGGCGACCCGGTCAAGACCGCGTGGAAGGCAGGGCGGGTGAAGGACGCCGGCGGCCCGCCGAAGTGATTAGGCCCTCGGAGCCCGCGCCCTACAGGCGTTAGCCCTGGGGACGCATGCCGAACCGACGCCCCCCGGCATCCGGCCGGCGGGCTTGCTCGTACCGGAGCGAAGCCATGGCTTTCCCTGGATCGGGACGCGCTCAAGCCGATCGCCTGTCGACCCGCAGGCCGTGGCCAACTTCCTTTCCACGACCCAGATCATACCGAGCGGCGACCTGCCCAAGTGCGCGCCCGCGGGCGGCGCGCCCATCGGGCCCAAGTGACAGGAGCTATTCGGACCTCAATGCGGCCATCGGGTCGATGCGGGCGGCGCGCCGGGCGGGTATCCACAGCGCCGCGAGCCCAACAAGGCCAATCAGGGCCGAGACAAACAGGTAGATTCCTGGGTTGTTGGCCATCCGCGAGCCGAAGATGGACTCGAGCGGCCGGGTGAGGAGGTAGCCCGCTACGAGCCCCACGCCGATCCCCGCAGCGATCTGGCGGCCGCCCTGCAGGAGCACCTGCCCCAGCACCTGCCCTATCGTTGCGCCGAGGGCCATGCGCGTGCCGAATTCTCGCGTGCGCCGGCTCACCGCCTGCGAGGTCACCCCGTAGACACCGAGAGCCCCGAGGAACACCGTGATCGCCCCGAAGATCACCGCCATCAGCCCGACGATGCTGAACCCGCGCACCGCCAGGGCCGTCTGGCTCGTGAGCGTGCCGACCGAGTGGATGGGCTGGTTCGGGTCGATCCCGGCGATGGCCTTTCGCACGGGGGCCACCAGCTGGAGCGGGTCGGACTTCGTGCGGACAAGCAGATCGAGCCAGCCCCAGCCCATCTGGTCCTCGGCAAGGTAGAAGCCGGCCTCGTCGCGGCCCGGCGGGGCGAACACGCCCTGCATCTGGAGGTCGGGCACGACGCCGATCACCGTGGCCCACCCCTCCTGCGTCTGGTTGCTGCGGAAGCGCCGTCCCACCGGGTCGGCGCCCGGCCAGAACTTTCGAGCGAACGACTCGTTGACGACCGCGCTCAGGCGCTCCCGGGACTGCTCGCGGGCGTCGAACACCCGCCCGGCCGCGGGCTTCACCGAGATAAGCCTAAAGTATTCGGCCGACACGACGTCCAGCCAGACGTTCGGCCGTTCGTTGTCATGGGCATAGACCGCGCCCTCGGGCGACACCTGGGTGGCGACTCCCGGGCCTATGAAATTGCGGCTGGTGACGGCCACCGACTCAACGCCGGGCTCGGACTGCAGGCGCTCGACGAGCTTCCGGTAGAAGAGCGCCCGGGCCTCGGGGGTGGGCTGTGTGGCCTCCTGGACCTCGATCCGGCCGGTGAGAAGCCGGTCCGGATCGTAGCGCAGGTTGGCCGTGCGGGTCCGGTAGATGGTCAGGGCCAGGACGCCCGCGGCCACAAGTAGCATGGTCGAGAAGGCGATCTGGGCGCCGACCAGCCAGCGGCCCAGCCGGCTGCCGCCCATGCCCGCGGCTGTGCGCGAGTCGTCCTTGAGCGCCGTGTTGAGGTCGACGCGGGAGGCCTGCAGCGCCGGCACGATGCCGGCGAGAAATCCCGCGGCGAGCGTCGCGAGGACGGCGACGGCGACCAAGCGCCCGTCGACCCGGAAGTCAAACCATGTGGGCACCTCCATCTTCTCCACCAGATTGACCTGCAAGAGCCTTACGCCCTCCACGGTGAGCAGGAGGCCGCCCACCGAGCCCAGGGCCGCGATCACGAGGGCCTCCGCCAGGAGCTGGCGGACAAGGCGGGCGCGTCCCGCCCCGACGGCGGCCCTGACGGCGAGTTCGCGCGTCCGCTGGGTCGCGCGCCCGAGGAGCATGCTTGCGACGTTCACGCAGGCGAGCACGAGGATGAAGAGCGTCATCGCGAGCATGAGATAGAGGATGGACTGCGTGCCGCCGCCAGCATAGGCGAGTGCGAACTTCTCGATGTTCATCCGGTCGAGGCCCTTGTTGGTCTCCGGCCACGTCTTCGCCATCCCGGCGGCCAGCATATTGAACTCGGCGCGCGCCTGGTCGGGGGTGACGCCGGGCTTCAGTTTGCCGACCATCTCCACGCGGTCCGCCAGCCTGAGGCGCGGATCGCCGGGCGCGGCCCGCAGGTTCGTCCAGACCTGCTCGGTGGTCGGAAACCCGAAGCGCGGGGGCATGACGCCGATCACGGTTCCGGGTTCCCCGTTGGCATTGAGCGCCCTGCCGAGGACACCCGGGTCGGAGCCAAACTCGTCCCGCCAGACCGCGTGCGAGAGGACGATCATGAGCGGCCGGCCCGGCCTGTCCTCCGCGGCGGTGAACCAACGGCCGAGCATCGGCTGCACGCCCAGCACGTCGAGCAGGTTCGCGCTGCTGAGCGCCCCAAAGTGCGTGGACGGCACCCTGCCGGGGCCGCTGAGATTGACGTTCATCTGGTTCACCGCGGCCAGCGACTCGAAGCTCGCCTGGCGCTCAGCAAGCGCGAGGTAATCGCGGTAAGCCACCACCTGCCATCCGAACGCCCCGCCCTGCTGCGGATCGGCGCGCGAGACGTGCATCAGGCGCTCCGCGCCCGAGATCGGCAGCCCACGCAACATAATGCCGTCGATTAGGCTGAACTGCGTAGCCACCAGGCCGATGCCAAGGGCCAGCGACGCGGCCGCCATGAGGCTGAAGGCCGGACGGCGGATCACCATCCGCAGGCCGACACGCAAGTCCTGGAGGAGGGATTCGAAGATCATGGGCGGCTCAGGGAGGATTCACGGGCAGGGTGACCGTGGCGGCAGGAATGCGAGGGGTCCCTTCGCGGGCTGGCGATGGGCGTTTGGCGGACCATTTTAGGGCGATGCGCACAGCCATGGATGGCACGAAGCATGCCAGTCCATCCAAGATGCGCTAGTCACTGGCATTCCATTGCTAAGGAATGCCACGCCCGATTGGCTCCGGTGGGGACGGACCGAAACCGAGACCCGTGCGTCCCACTATTGGGAAGCGCCCTGGGGGCGGCCCGGATCCACGCGAAGCTAATCCTTGGGCGCCTTGAATTCGAACGGGACACGGGCCCTTACGTCCGCAGACCGCCCGTCCCGACGGGGCGGGTCAAAGACCCACTGCGAGACCGCCGTCGCGGCAGCCCACCCGAACGCGGGGTCGCTGCAGGTGAACACCTGAGGCAGCCGCGCCCTGCCGTCCCGATCGACGATGAACTCGACGACGGCCTGGCCCGCGGGCCGGTCCCCCAGCCTGAGCACGTCGGGATACCGGGGAGCCACCTGATACCGCGGCGTCAGTCGTGCGTCCAGACCGGTGCCGTTGCCCACCTGACCGGCCTGAAGTGCGGCCCAGAGCCGGGCCACGGGGTCCTCCTTCCCGGAGTCCGCCCCCGAGGCGGCCGGGGCAAAATCAGCCCGCCGCACGAGCGGCACCGGCGCGGAGTGGCCCTTGACCGCAGGGGGAGAGAACGTGGACATCGCGACCGCCGCCGCGAGCGCCACCCCAAACTCCGGCTCGCTGGCCGCGATCACGTGTATCTCGGTCGGAGAGCCGTTCGTGCCTACGGTGAAGGCAACGGCCGCCGAGCCCTTCTCCCCCTTCTGGAGCAGAGCGTAGGGATAGATGGGATCGACGACCGTGCGCGGCTCCACGGCCGCCGTGGGCGAGCTGCCGTCCGGCGCCGTGATCCCGTTGACGGCGAGAGCCCCAGAGGTGCTCCCCATCGTCAGGTCGAACTTGAGGTCGCCTTCAACCTCCGCTTCGATCGGCTCGTCGCCCTGCATCCTGGGATTGTAGCGCAGGTTCGCGATCGCGTTCAGGGCGGGCACCACGAAGTCCACGTTGGAGGCCGCGATGATCCGGGGATTGGCGACGCGCCCGTTCGCAAGGACCGTGCAGATGTAATGCGCCCTTCCGGACAGCCTGCGGTCATACAGCACGTCGGGATAATCGATGTCCGGGGCCGAGGCGAGCGTGGCTTCGATCGTGGGCGCCAGCACGGGCAGCTCCGCCTCAGGAGGTATGGTTGAGCCGTAGCTCCTGTGCCGGGTCGCCTCCTCGGGCGAGAAGACCGCGGACGTGTCCATGGAACAGGCGACGGGCATGCTGGCGCTTAGCGCCGGCGAAAACGTCCACTCCTTCACCGCATCCTGCGCCGCCTTGACGAATCTTGGGTCGGTCGCGTCGAGAACCCGGGAGGACACGACATTGCCCTTCTTGTCGATAACGAGTCGCAGCTTCACCGTTCCGCCCAGCCATTGCTTCAATGCGTCCTTCGGATAGTCGGGCGCCACCCAGTTGCGCAGCAACGCGTGCCCATAGAGCGGCGGGGGGCGCAGCGGGGTGACGAACATGGGGGGAAGCAGTATCGCGTCGCTCGGGCGGATCCCCTCGGGCCCACTCGGGGTCGGGGCGGGTACGGAGCTTGCGGTTCCAGCGAGAATCGCCGCGCAGAGAACCCCCTGTAGAACGAGCCGCGCAAACGCGGCCGAGCGGTCCCTTACGTCCGGCCCACGGCTCTCGATCAAGGCTTTCATTTTTCGGTCTCCCGCTCCCTTGGCATTTGCAAATGTGCGTCTCTGGAACGGTCCATTGGGACCCTCCCAACCGCTACCATACACAATAGGGCCCATTATTGGACACCTGAAAGTAGGCGTCCCTTGGTGCTCCAAGCACGAAATCGCTACTCCGCTCGCAGCGCCAAGATTGGGTCAATGCCTGCTGCATGGCGCGCGGGCAGATAGCTTGCCAGCAGTGCGACCGCCACAAGCAGAATAGACACCGAGGCGTACGCCAGTGGATCGGTAGGACTCAATTCGTAGAGCAAGTCAGCAATGTAGCGGCTTAACATTACGGCGCTGACCAAGCCCACCACGGAACCCGCTACAATCTTCCAGGCTGCCTGGCGCATGATTAGCCCTACAATTTGCGGGCGCGATGCACCAATCGCCCCGCGGATACCGATCTCTCGAGTCCTCAGGGAAACGTCGTACGCGAGGACGCCGTAGATCCCGATCCCGGAGAGGAAAAGCGCCAGTGCCGCGAAGCCACCAAGGACGACCATTATCGCTTTTCGGTTCTCAAAGGATTCGTCCATGGCGCCCTGCAGGGTGCCGATGTCGAACAACGGAATTGTGGCGTCGATGCTTCGAATCTTCTCACGAAGAGCGGGCACGAAGTCGTTTGGATGCCTTGCCGAGCGCACCAGGATGCTCAGTCCTCCTTGGACCTTCGAACCGAGGGGGTAATAGATGAAGGGGTTATTGCTTCTATCCTCGACACCGTTGTGAGGAACCCATCGCACGACGCCGACGATTACGGGCACTTCGGAGTCTTTCTCTGGCGGCGCTCCCGGCGGCCGATCGTAGGAGAACCGTCCCCCCACTGCCGAGCGCCCGGGGAAGTACTTCCGGGCAAAGCGCTCATCGACCACGTGGGCATTCCTGCCCGCGGTCGTGTCCGATTGATCGAAGTATCGCCCCTCCAGGAGCGGTATGTGAAGGGTGTTGAAGTACTCCTTGGACACGCCGATGAACTGGGCCACCGGCTGCGGTGAACCAGGCGGAAGTGCGCTGCCCTTGAGCGTGAACGGGTTGCTGTTGTCCACGCCCCGAAACGGGACGCTCGTCGCCACCGCGGCGGACTCAACGCCCGGGATTTCCCTTATCGCCCGCAAGAGTCGCTCCTGAAACGCAGCCCCCCGTGCCTCATCGCGATATGCGCCGGGCACCGCTATGTTTGCCACGAGAACATTCGCCGGGTCGAATCCCGGGTCCACTGAGATTGCCTTCACGAAGCTGCGGGCAAGAAGGCCGGCGCCGCTCAAGAGGACAAGAGCGGCGGCGATCTGTCCGGGAATCATGATGCTGCTGAAAAGCCGGACGCCCGGACCGCCCGACGCGCCCCTCGAATTGACCGGGAGCCCGCCCGCCAGCTTCGTGCGAAGGATGTTGAGCACCGGCAGAAACCCGACCGCCAGGCCCACCAGGACAAAGAGGCCGGTGGCGATCATGATAGCGCCAGCATCGAGCACGACCGGCAGCGTATTCGGGAGCACCTTGGCGACGAAATGGTTGGCAAACGGAAGGCAGCCCAGCGCAATTCCAATGCCCAGCCCGATGCCGAGTATTGTCAGTAGCAGGTACTCGGTCATGAATTGAAGGACGATGGCCCCGCGGTTTGCGCCGAGAGCAGACCGGATCGTGATCTCATGTTGCCGGCTATTCGTCCGCGCAAGGAGCAGATTGGCGATATTCACGCATCCAACCAGCAGCACAAACACGGCAGCTCCTTGCAGAAGAATCAGTGAAGAGGTGACCGGACGCGTGCGCTCGGGCTGTATGGGTACGACGGCCATTGCGTGGCCGGAATTGTCAAGGAAGGCCTTCATGTTCCCGGGCGCCACCTCGTAGTATCGGCGCTCAACCGCTGCCGCCTCGGAGAGGGCGCTGTTTGATGAATGGCCCTCCTTGAGCCGCGCATAGAGCGGTGTATCGAGGTTAAACCTTGCGTACGGGGAGACCGAACTCTGGCCCCATGCGATCGGCTTTACGAATTTTGCGCGGGCGTCAAATGCCTCCATGGTGCGCGGAGAGACCCCTATGATTCGATAGGTCTCGCCGTCGACCCGCATCGTCTTCGAGATCACGCTCGGGTCCTCAGCGAAATGCGATTCCCAGAAAGACTGTGTCAGAACGAGTACCTTATCCTGGCCCTTATGACTGTTCTCCAGCGTGAAGAAACGGCCGATCACCGGCTTCACGCCAAGAATGTCGAACATCTCGGGGGTGCAATAGGCCTCGGTGATCCGGTCCGCGGACCCTTCCTCGCCCAGCATAACGGTGGTCGAGCCCCACAATCCCACGGCGTCATAGGAGACGGTCTGATCCTTGTATTCCAGATATTGGATTATGCTGCAGGGCTCCTTGGGTAGCCCGGCCTTCGGAAAGACGTTGTATATCTCCACAATCTTGCTCGGTGCCGGAAACGGCAGTGGCTTCAGCAGCAAGGCGTAGATCACTGAGAAGATCGCAGTGTTGGCGCCAACAGATAGAGCCAGTGTGAGCACCGCCGTCAGGCTGAACCCTGGGCTTTTCCGCAACGCGCGCGCGCCATAGCGAAGATCGCGAAGAACATTCTCGATCAACCTCCAGCCTCTTCCATCGCGACAGCGCTCCTTAAATTGGTCGGCACCGCCAAATCGGCGCAGGGCCGCGAACCGAGCTTCGTCAGGAGGAAGGCCATTTGCGGCGTTCTCCCTCGCCAAATGTTCGATGTGAAGACGCATCTCCTCCGCCATATCACGCTCCAATCTATCCGTGCGGAATAGCGCCCGGGTGCGACTGAGTATCTGCCTGAACCCGATCATAGGTATTCCTATGCCGATGCCATGACCTTCGCCACGGCCGTAACCAGTCGGCTCCAGTTCTCTTTCTCTTCGTCTAGCTGCCTACGGCCGGCCTTTGTCAGGCGGTAATATTTTGCCCGGCGATTGTTATCCGACTGGCCCCATTCCGACTCTATCCAGCCCTTGTCCTGCATCCGGTATAGGGCCGGGTACAGCGAACCTTCGCCAACCAGAAGATCCTTGGTCGATAGCTGCGCGATTCGTTCGGCTATGCCCCAGCCGTGCATTTCACCCCGGTCCAGCACCCGGAGGATGAGCATGTCCAAAGTTCCCTGGAGTATGTCGACATTGGCCATTGTGCATCCCCTCGAATGTCGATAGGAGCGAGCTTCCCATCGAATGTCGAGGGAAGAGCTTTAGGCCACAGCTCAGTTGTTGTGCCGCTTCGAAAGGGACCCTTTTTGGAACACTCTGGTCAACGGCCGACCTCGTCGTTGTCTTACCAAAAGATAACGGGAAGCGACGCGGGCATAGCTCACCCATTATTTCGTCGCGGCCTGTAACTGGAAGAACTGCTTAAGGAGGCCGCCTACTTGCGCCTGCTGCGCATTAATTTGCAATGTCGCTAATTGACTTGGGGAGAGAAAATTGCCGGCCTGCGGTAAAGCCGTGTTCCAGTCGATTGCAGCCGCCCAGGCGATCACGTCGCCGGGCTCGGGGGAACGACTCGGATTGACGGCATTGGCGAAAACATTGAGCAATTGTTCCCTTTGCCCTTCGGTAAGAGGAGTTGATGTCGGAGGGATAAAGTCTGCCACGTAGCGGTCCACGAAATCCTCCAGGGGCTGCATGCGGTCAAACTGCTGCAACTGCTGGTAACCGGTATCACCAAGGAGTCCGATTTCGGCTTTGCTAAGGTCTGCATCCTGCCGCTCTTGGATGGAAGTGATCGCCGGATCGGATTCCACCATACTTTGGGACTGCGCCGTCGCTTGGAGATCCATCTTTTCCTCATCGCGCTCCGTTATCAAGTCCTCGAACTTTTCGGTCTGCGCTGGCAGAAGCCCAAGCTTGTGATAGAGCGGCACGTACTTCAGGGCTAGTTGCGATCGCAATGACCTCCGATAGAGGTCCCGCAGCTTCGGGTTGTTCTCCAGCAAAACTGCCAAATTTGGCTGCCGCGCTCCGTTCCGATCCAGCGATTCGGCGGTCAGCCTCGTTTGGGCTTCTTTGAGAGCCCCTTTCAAATCGTCCTTGCTCTTGGCTGCGGCCGCGATCCGCTCCAGCGCTGCCCGGATATCCTCCTCCACCCCGATTCGTTCTTTTTCAATTTCGGCAACAGAGTTTTTGGCCCGTTGAGCGGAACGGTACCAAACCGAGGCCAGAGCAAACGAGATAGCGACAAGGAGCAACTCCATCGTCCACATCAAAGTTCTTTTCCGCGGTGAGTTTGGCACGGGCTTCTAAGGATTGGTGGCAGGGTGCGTGCTTATCTGAGCCTGGGCCACGCCCTGCGAAAATTGCTGTCGAAGAAAAATGGATTCCGCCGCTTGCCATTGTGCAGGCGAAAACAGACTTCGGGCCTGGTCGGCCACGGCATTCCAATCCACACTGCTTGAATCCGCGTTGCCTCCACTCTGGAAGGAGCTGCTGTTATTCGCCACGATCTGTGCCAGCTTTGCCTCCTGATCGGCGGAGAAGGGCTCCGCCGTATAACCGACCGTGATCGTGGTCCGCTGCGCGAAATCCTCCGCGAACAGCATCCGCTGGTAATCCTGAAACTGCTGAAGGAGCTGATCTCCAAGTATTTGATTAAGCTGGTCGTCAGGAAGTTGTCTAACGCTGGAGCTCAAGCCGGTCGGGGTCACCACCGTATTGTCGACCATAAAGGCTGTGGTCTGGTCCTCGAATTGCCCGATTTGCTCCGGCGTTAAGCCAGCGGAGCGGTAGAAAGCGGCATATCCACGGGACAGCTGAGCCTTCTGCACCGCCATCAACATGCTTCGGGCCTGGCCAAAGGTCGCCAAGAAATTCTTACCGTCGATTTTCGCCTTTCCCCTTTTCGCAGTAGAGGCGGCTGCCGTGGCTTCTGCGACGTTAGCGTGGACCGCACTGGCGGGCATCCGATCAAGATTTCGCTGGATTTCTGCAACGCGCTCTTCGGCCTCGTTAGCGCTGTTCACCAATTTTTTGACCCGGGCCTGCTCCGCTTGGTATGCTTGCTGTACGTCAAGCAGCTCCGCTTGCGCGTGTCGGTTCGCCTGGAGTTCGTAGACGGCGGTTCCGACGCTCCCGATGACCAGAAAACCGGCAAGGCCGAGGACGGCCATGGTCCCTAACGTTGTTTGGGTACCCAAAATTTGTAGGAGTCCTGCGGCGGCCCCGCCGCTCTTTGAAGCGGAGGTCAGAGCGGCGACGGTGATTGTCGTTCCTAGATCGACTGGCGCCGCCGCAATCGCCTGATCAGCCAAGAGGAGCGCGAGCGCTTCGCCGGTTGAAGTGATACCGCGCTTGATAAGAAGGGTTCGTAACTTTTCGAGAACTCGCTCGACCCTTTTCGCCGTGGTATTGGCGGACAGGCCAAGCCTTTCGCCTACGCTGGCCAGCGGAACCTTCTCGAAAAACCGCAGCAGGACAATTTCCCGATCCTCTTCAGCAAGCTCATGCATGACCTCATCGAGGATCGGCCAAAGTTGATTCCAGTCAGGATCTCGCGTGGAGCAGGAAGACAATAGGTTATTCATTTCATAGGCCCCAGTTTCGCGGACTCTTCGGCGCTGCTCCTCTCTGACTGCTTTCGCCGCCGAAAAATGGGTGCTGGTGTAAAGCCAGCAATCTAGAACCGTCCGGTGCGCAAGCGACCGGGCCTTCTTTGCTAGTGTAGTGTCTCATTAATGGCGTTACACCGCAACCTTTGCCTGGGCCTCTCGAGCTCGGTGGATCCGTTCGAGGATCGCCGCCCCCTCAGCTTTCCATCGGTAGGGAGTGGGACTGAG
>Ga0182030_10004838_pt1 | contig 28770 bp, 19 predicted proteins | sample 812S3MmetaG_FD_121299 | JGI IMG/M metagenome (GOLD analysis project Ga0182030, IMG submission 121299) | Permafrost microbial communities from Stordalen Mire, Sweden - 812S3M metaG (Illumina Assembly) | ecosystem: Environmental > Terrestrial > Soil > Wetlands > Permafrost | place: Sweden...
AATCTCGTTGGGACTCATATTGAGGTCACGCTCACTTTTCATCCCCCAAGTCTAACGCACCGCGCCGCCCCGCATAGTCCGCACCCCCTTTACCGCTTACTTTTGTTCTCCGCCGCGCGGGTTCCGCGTGCGGTCGGACGACGCGCCTGCGCCTCAGGCCCAAGACCACCCGCCTGCCAGATGGTGAACCGCCCTCCCTGCCCGAAAAAGCCCATGCTGCGCAGGGATCGCGCAGCCGGTTGGAGGGCCTGCCGGTTCTCGCGGGCGTGGTACCCCGCTTTCCCGCCTTGGGAAGCTGTTCTGACCGTTTGGCACGCCGGATGCTGCACTGCCCTTGTTCGGTTGCGTCCCTGTTGTGATGCAAAGAGCAAAAAAAGACCCTTGCGCATCGCCAAGGGACAAGTTAATTGTACACTTGTTTTGCGTGACGCCCGCGTGACGGGGGTATTGCTGTGCCCCCCGCTTGGACGCCGACGCGGTGAGACAAGTTTGGATGCTGATACATACCATGACTAAACCAACCTTCCATGGTCCGGCAGGGCGCCGGGCCTTCACGCTCATCGAATTGCTCGTCGTCATCGCCATCATCGCCATCCTCGCGGCCATGCTGCTCCCCGCCCTCACCCGGGCCAAGCAGAAGGCGCAGGGCGTCCAATGCCTGTCGAACCACCGCCAGCTCTCCCTGGCTTGGCGGATGTACGCGGAAGACAGCCATGACACCTTCGTCTATGCGAGCGATGACGGCAGCGCGGATCCGGTGACGGGCAGCCCCGGCAACTGGAAAAACACCTACGCTTGGAACTGGACCCACCTGAGTTTCGACGGGACTTATATCCCGAACTGGGACGTCACCGTGGACATCATGAAGCGGCCGCTGTGGGTGTATGCCAAGAACGCCAACATCTACAAGTGCCCGTCGGACCGTTCCTACGTGGTCGTCAACGGGGTCAACAAGCCCCGCACCCGGACGATGTCCATGAACCTGTATCTGGGCGGTTTCGCCCCCCCGGCGACCGACGCAAGCATGACCGGCACCGATGGTGGCTGGGGCTGGGCGGACACCTACATGATCTTCGCGAAGACGGGGGACCTCAGCAGCGGCCACTGCCGCGGGCCGCAGCAGATTTTCACCTTCGTTGACCAGCGGGAGGATGCCGGCAACTGGGGCAATTTCATGGCTGACATGCACGGGTACGATCAAGTCAAACCGACCCCCTCCGCTTATATGTTCGGTGACATGCCGGGCAATTACCACAACTTGGGCTGCAGCTTCTCCTTCTGCGACGGCCACGCCGAGATGAAGAAGTGGAAGGCGCCTCCCGCCACAATTCCCGTGAAGTATGAGTCGACCCTGTTTGACGGCAGTGACTCCATCCCCGCCCCCTACAGCCCGGACGTGCCCGTCATCCAGAACATCGCGACCTGCCTGAAGTAGGCCGGGACCTTCCGAAGCGAGCCAACCCGCCACGGCGGCGCCCCGGAGTGGTCGCCTTGGCGGGTTCGCTCGTTCCCGGCCCGTCGGGACAGCCCCCCAACCCTCAGCGCGGTCAACCGGAAGCAGGCCCGTTGGCGCGCCATCCCAGACCATGAGAACATCGATCCTCGCGGCTCCGGCCGGGCGCCGGGCGTTCACGCTGATTGAACTCCTTGTCGTCATCGCCATCATCGCCATCCTCGCGGCGATGCTGCTTCCCGCCCTCACCCGGGCGAAGCAGAAGGCGCAGGGTATTCAATGCCTGTCGAATCACCGCCAGCTCGCCCTGGCCTGGCGGATGTACAACGAGGACAGCCACGACACCTTCCTGTACGCCAGCGACGATGGCACGGCGGACCCGGTGACCGGCGCGCCGGGCAACTGGAAGAACAACTACGCTTGGAATTGGACGCACCTGAGCTACGACGGCACCTACATTCCCAACTGGGACATCACCGTCGACATCATGAAGCGCCCGCTCTGGGTCTATGCGAAGAACGCGAACGTTTACAAGTGCCCGTCCGATCGTTCCTACGTCACGGTGAACGGGGTGAACAAGCCCCGCACCCGGACGATGTCCATCAACCTCTATCTTGGGGGGTTCCCCCCGGCCGCGGCGGATGCGACCCTGGCCGGGACCGACGGCGGGTACGGTTTTGCCGACACTTACATGATCTTCTCGAAGACGGGGGATCTCAGCAGCGGCAACTGCCGCGGGCCGCAGCAGATCTTCACCTTCCTGGACGAGCGGGAGGACGCGGGCAACTGGGGCAACTTCATGGCCGACATGACCGGCTACGATCTGCTGAATCCAAAGCCCGCCACCTACGCGTTCGAGGACCTGCCGGGCAACTACCACAACCTCGGCTGCAGCTTCTCCTTCTGCGACGGTCACGCCGAGATGAAGAAGTGGAAGGCGCCGCCCGCCACCATTCCCGTGAAGTATGAGTCACTCATCTTCGACGGCACTGACGCCATCCCCGCCCCTTACAGCCCGGACGTGCCCGTGATCCAGAACATCTCCACCTGCCTCAGGTAGGCTCCCGGGGATCCAAGCGACCGCCCACCGGGGCGACCTGGTGATTGCTCCCGTGCTGCCGGGGTTGCGTCTGACTTGAGCCGAAGGAAGCGCGACCTGTGCCATCACCCCCGAGAGGGGGTGACAGACGGTAGCCGGGGGTTGAGCGCAGCGATACCCCCGGAAAAGCCACCGTGCCCAGCCAGCGCTGGCACCCCTCCGGGGTGCACCGGACCCGTCGCGCCGGATCCGGGGGCGTCGCTGCGCTCAGCCCCCGGCTACCGTCTGGCAACCCTCCGGGTTGCGCCCGGCGCCACCAGAAGAGGGTCGGCCCAGCGGGTGGAATAATGAGCGCTTTCGGTCCGCAATAATCGCCAAAATGTCAGCTACTTCATGTTCTTCGCGAGGAACTCGTAGCTCGCGTGGGCGTAGTCGAAGGGCGACCCCGTGCCCCCGTCCTGCTCGTAGATGTACCATTCCAGCCCGATCTCGTCGCCGGCGGCGAAGATCTCGGGCCAGTTTTGCTCTCCCTGGCCGAGCGGGCGGAACTCCTGCTTCTTGCCGTTCTTCGCCTTCACGATGTCCTTGGCGTGGATCAAGTGGAGACGCCCCTTGAACTTGCGCATGTAAGCCGCGGGATCCACCCCCCCGATGTAGGCCCAAGCCACGTCCAGCTCGTCCTCCAGGTTCTCGGGCTTGGTCGATCCCATCAGCAGATCGAGCTTGGTCCGCGGGTCGCCCGGGTACTTCTCGAACTCAAAGGAATGGTTGTGGTAGGAGAGCCGGAGACCGACCGCGCGCAGCTTGGCGCCCAAGGCGTCCAGCCGCTTCGCCCCGCGCAGCCAGTCGTCGAGGGTGGCTTTGCAGTCGTTCATCATCCCCCCGGGGGCCACGTCGCCCACGCCGACGGTTTTCCAGAACTTGACGTTGGCCTCGAAATCCTTCTCGAACGGCTCGATGGCCACATGCGACGCGATGGCCTTGAGCCCGGCATCGTCCAGCGCCGCGCGGATTTTCTCGGCGGGCAGGTTCGGCATCCCGCTCCACTGGACATGCTCCCAGCCCATCTCGCGCACCTTCTTGAGGGTGCCGGGGAGGTCCTGCTTGGCGGGATCGCGCAGGGTGTAAAGTTGCAGGGCCATGCGGCGTTTCGCGGGTGCGGCCTCGAGCAGCCCGGCCTGCCAGCCCACCGCCAGCAGCCCCATCGCGCCCAGCGCCTCACGCCGGGAAAACAACCTGGTCTTGGTCTCTTTCATAATGCAATGGCTCTTTGCTCAGGGTTTGGCCCAATAATCAATCACGAAGACGTCGTCCATCACGGGGCCGACCAGCTTGCCGAACGCCTTGTGGGCGGGGTGCGCGATGTAAGCATCCCGGTCTTCCTCGCTGCGAAAGGAGAGGAGGAAGCAGTGGGTGAACCCCTTGTTTTTCTGCTCCTTGCTGACATTCGTGCCCTGCTCGAACGTGACAATCTGCGGGATCTTCTCCTTCAGGGCCGCGAATGCCTGGCCGACCTGCTGGATCTGTTCCTGGGAGGTGCCGGCCTTGAACTTGAAACAGACCACGTGCTGGAGCTTCTCCGCCGCCGTGCCGGGCAGAGCCATCCCCATGATCACGAGGGCGCACAGAGTGCGGAAAAGGGCTTTCATGGTTCGGAAACTGACATGGGGCGGCGCGGCCCGCAAGCGGATATTGAGCGCGCGTTCGAAAAAAACGCGGAGGATTTCGGCGGGGCTGGCGGGGAGTGCCCGCGGATTGCGATGGTTGGTGTCAGGCAGCCGTCGGTACGGACGGCCCATCGGGCCTGGCTTGGGTTGAGGATCCTATCGACTCTAAACCCCAGGGCGGTTCCGGCCGGGCTCCGGGCGGGAGGTTCCGGGCATCCAGGACGTAACCCTTTCAGGGTTAATGATTTACCCTTGCAGCGTACCCAGGGTCGGCACCGGCGCGCCAACCCTGGGCTATGGGGCGCAGTCCCTTTGGGATTGTGGGTTTGCCCGGCGCGGCTGTCGTGTTCCGGCCGGATGTCGCTCCCAGGACCGAGGTCCACGGTTACCATCGATCACCGCGGTGCGGTTCCGAGGCCCATCGCCGATCCTGGGACGGCCTGACCGTAGTGACTTCTGATCGACCCTTTCAAACGCAGCCCGGGCGGTTGCCGCAATTGACAACCCCGCGCGCGTCGCTCACTCTTGGGACATGGCAAAGCCTGCGTTGGGCCGCGGTCTGGGCGCCTTGCTGGGTGGAACCCCCCCCACGAAAGCCCCCGCCGCCGCCCCCCCCACGACCCCGCCTGTTCCAGCCGTTTCCGCCCCCGCCGAGGCGGGTGAACGGGTGCGGCAGGTGCCGCTGGATCGTGTCTCCCCCTGTGCCTTCCAACCGCGCAAAGATTTCCCGCCTGAAGCTTTGCAGGAGCTGGCCGACTCGATTCGCGAGCAAGGGATCCTCCAGCCGCTGATCGTGCGGGAGCGGGGGGGGGCGTGGGAGATCATCGCGGGCGAGCGCCGCTGGCGCGCCGCGCGGCTCGCCGGCCTCCAACGAGTGCCCGTGATCATCCGGCAGGCCGGGGATCGCGAGGTGATCGAGCTGGCCTTGGTCGAGAATCTCCAGCGGGAGAACCTGAACCCCATCGAGGAGGCCCGGGGCTACGCCCAGTTGATGGAGCAGTTCGGTCTGACGCAGGAGGAGGCGGCCACCAAGGTCGGACGGAGCCGCTCCGTGGTGGCGAACGCCCTCCGGCTCCTCCGCCTCGCGGCACCGGTCCAAGCGGCCCTGCGCGAGGGCCGCCTCAGCGTCGGTCACGCGAAGGTCATCCTGGGCCTCCCTGGCGAGGCGCAGCAGCAGGCCGCGGTGGAGCGCATCCTGGCCGGGGGCTTGAACGTCCGCCAGACTGAGGTCTTGGTCGCCGCCGCCCAATCGCCGGTCCGGGAGACCCGCGAGAGCGCCGCCGCCGGGTTTCCCGCCCCCCGCGATCCGCACGTCACCGGCCTTGAAGCCCGCCGCCGCGAGCGGCTGGGGACCAAGGTCCGGCTGCGGTACAGCGAGGGCAAGGGCGTGTTCGAGGTGAGTTTTTTCAGCGACGCCGAGCTGGAGCGTCTCCTCCAAATCCTTGGCGTGACGGTTGATTAGCGGCCTCGAGAATCCGGCGCGGTGAAACCCCTTCCTTCGAACTCCGTCTCTATTCAGGTTATGGTGAGAAATGTAGTCCGGTTTGGAACCCCGGTTTTGCGCCAGAAGGGCGCGTTGGTGGAGTCGATTACCCCGGCGATCCGGGAGTTGATCGGCGATATGATCGAGACCATGTACGCCGCGAAAGGCATCGGCCTGGCCGCCCAGCAGGTGGGGCTGGCGTTGCAGGTCACGGTGCTGGATTTGCGCGGTGTCACCGACCGCCCCTCGACGCTGGAAATCAGCGGGCAGCCGGCGGACGTCGAGGCGCTCATGCCGCTCGTGCTGGTGAACCCGAGGCTGGAGTTGAGCGGCCCGAGCGTGCTCGGCCCCGAGGGCTGCCTCAGTTTCCCCGAGATTTACGCCGATGTCAGCCGTCCTGCGTTCGTCGAAGTCGCAGCGCTGGACGGACGCGGGGAGCCCCTCGAGTTCCGCTGCGGCGGGCTCCTCGCCCGGGCCATCCAGCATGAGGTGGATCACCTGAACGGGATTCTGTTCATCGACCGGATGTCCCGCAAGGCGAAGGACGCAATCCGTGAGGAACTCGACGAGCTTTGGGAGGAGACCACCAAGCCTCCCGGCCGGAAGCAAGGGTAGGGCGGGGACCCACAAGCGGGAGGGCGCCCGGGAAGGGGTGCGGGGACCCGCTGAGCCCCCTCTGGGGCGAGGGCTGGTGATTAACCACATCTTTAAGGGGGGCTTGGCCTCCTGTAGCCCCCACCGGGCGTCTTCGGCTTCCAAGTCGAGCGCGATGATCCCGCCGTGGCCCCCTTCGACCGGGTGGGCAGCCTGGGCTGGATGTTTCAGCTCTTCGGCGACCAGGTGGACCCGTTGCTGACTGGACGCAAGAGGCCTTGGCGGGATGCCCCCCGGCTTTCTAACGACCAGCCTGATGCTGTAGCCCGCGTGTCCCCACGCGGCGACGGCTCGAATTCGCCGGGTGAGGGCACCCGGCCTACAACCTGAGCCGCTGCCACGCGCCATCGCCGGGCCTGCGGCGGGGGTGAGGGCTCGCCCGCCGCTCTCTTCAGATCCGCACCTTGAACTCCTCACCCTTCTTCAGCGACTTGGCGAACGCCGCCAGCAGTTGGGGAATCTGCTCCAGGTCCGCCAGATTAACCACCTCGACGGGCGAGTGCATGTAGCGGTCGGGCAGGGAGACCAACCCGCTGGCGATGCCGCCGCGGGTCCAGAAAATGACATCCGTGTCGGTGCCGCTGGAGTTGGACATCGCCTCGTGTTGCAGGGGGATGCCCGCCTTGGCCGCCACCGCTTCCAGCCGGGCCACCACCTCGGGGTGGTTGCAGCCGCCGTGGGTAACCGTCGGCCCGCGCCCCAGCGAGATGTCGCCGTGCTGCGTCTTGCTCACGGTCGGGTAATCCGTCGCATGGGTGACATCCACCACCAGGGCGAGGTCCGGCTTGAGCGAATAGGCGATTTGGCGCGCCCCCAGGAGGCCGACCTCCTCCTGGACGTTGGACACGGCGCAGACCTCAGCGGCGAGCTTGGCCTTCGACTCGCGCAGCAGGCGCAGCGTCTCCACCACCGCGAACGTGCCGATCCGGTTGTCAAAGGCGCGTGCCACCGCCAGATCGCCCCGCAGCAACTCGAAATCCGCCGCGAGGGTGATCGGGTCGCCCACCCGGACCAGTTCGCGCGCCGCCGCCGCGCTGCCCACCCCGATGTCAATGAACAGGTCGTGAATGCGGGGGTGCTTCGGCTCGTCCTCCTCCTTTTTCAGGTGCGGGGCGACGTTTCCCACCACCCCTTTCACCGGCCCCTGGCGGGTGTGGATGATCACCCGCTGCGCCTTCGTGATGGCCGCATCCACCCCGCCCATCCGGCGCACGTAGAGGTAGCCGTCGTCGCTGATGTAATTGACCGACATCGCGATCTCGTCGGCGTGCGCCGCGAGCATCAGGCGGGGCGAGCCGCCCGGGTTGAGCACCGCCACGCAGTTGCCATAGGCGTCCGAGCGGGTTTCGTCGGCGTAACGCCGCGCGTAATCGAGCCAGACCCGCTGCCCGCGGACCTCATGGCCCGTCGGGCTCGGGGTGTTCACCAGGGTCTCGAGAAAACGGAGTGATTCATCGCGCATGGACTCAACATACCCGGAACCCCTCCGCTGCCAATCGCAAAAGGCCCGGGCGGGTCGCGCCCGCCCCCTGCTTCAGCCTCTCGTCTTGGCCGTCCCGCCCATCCATCCGCGCTGCCGTCCCGCCTCGTAGAGAAACACCGCGGCGGCGCTGGCCACATTCAGCGAATCCACCACGGGCGGCATCGGCACCGCCACGGCGTCGTCGCATTGGGCCAGCACCTCGGGCGAAATGCCGTACCCTTCGCTGCCGAAGACCACGCAGCAGTCACCCTGGAAATCGGCTTGGGGCAGGCTGCGCCGGTCGGTGTGGGGGTGCGCGGCGATGGTCCGGAGGCCGGCGCGCCGCAGCTCGGCGAGGGCCGCCGCGAGCCGCGGCGGCTCGAGCACGGGCAACTGGAAAATGGTCCCCATGGAACTCCGTACCGCGCGCCGGAGGAACGGGCTGACGCACGTTTCGCCCACCAGCAGCCCCTGGACGCGGAAGGCGGCGCAGTTGCGCACCAGCGCGCCGACGTTCTCCGCCCCCGAGAGGCCGTCCACGGCGGCCAGCAGCCGCGGGGCCGCGGAGGTCGCGAGCAGCCCGCCCAACGACGGCATGGCCGGCACGCGGCCCACGGCGAGGAGACCCTGGTACATCGAGAACCCGGTGAGGTCCTCGAGCACTTTCTTGTCGGCCACAAAAACATCGATTTCCTCGGGGCGGGCCGCCAGCAACGGTTCGAGGTCTTGGAACCACCCTTGCGGCATCAGGGCGGAGACCACCTCGAAACGGCTCTCGATCAGCCGGCGGACCACCTTCTCTCCTTCCGCGACGAAGATGCCCTGGGCGCGGTGGTCGGACTGCCGCCGCATCGTCAGGTACGGCTGGAGTTCGGGACGGTCGAGCGCGTCAAGCGTGTGGAGGCGGAACACAGGCGGGCGGGCCGGGCGGGGTCAGACCCGTTCCAGATCACTTACGGGGCCGTCGAGATCGAGCGAGGCCTGCGTCGGCGGCGGGGCCGATGGTTTCGGGCGGGGCGGGGGAAAGCCGAGTTCGAGCGTGGCGCACGGATCGCGCGGCCCCGCCACCTCCAAGTGCACGTGCGCGGCGCCGAGTTCGGCCAGCCGGGCGGCCATCACGGCCTGCGCAAGCTCTGGCCGGTTGCACTCACGGCTGAGGTGGGCCAGGTAAAGGTGGCGGAGCTCCGCCGACATGATCTCGCGCGCGGCTTCCGCGGCGGCGGCGTTCGAGAGGTGTCCGTGCCGTCCCAGGATGCGCTGTTTGAGGCTCCAGGGGCGGTGCGGGCAGTCCTGCAGCATCTTGACGTCGTGGTTGGATTCGAGCACCAGCACGTTCGCGTGACGGATCCGTTCCAGCACCAGCCGCGTCGCGTGGCCGAGGTCGGTGGCGAAGCCGACATTGCCACCCGGGGTCCGCAGGAGGTAGCCGACCGGGTCCTGGGCGTCGTGCGGAATGGGAAAACTCTCCACCTCGACGCCACCGGCGTCAAAGGTCTTGCCGGTGGTGAAAAGGCGGGCGTTCAGCTTGGTCTTCTGCTCGCGCTCGATGGCGTCGCGGGTGTCGCGGTTGCAATAGACCGGCAGCCCCAGTTTGGCGGCGATGACCGGCAGCCCCACGACGTGGTCTGCATGCTCGTGCGTGATGAGGATCCCGGTGAGATTCTCCGGCACGCGGCTGATCAGGGCCAGCCGCAGCCGGATCTGGCGGAGCGTGAACCCGGCGTCGATCAGCAGCCGGGTTTCTCCGCACTCGAGGTAGGCGCAGTTCCCGGAAGAGCCGCTGCCCAGAATGGTCAGGGAAACAGACACAATTCACGTTAGTGCCGCCGGTCCGGCCCGGCAACGTTTTTCCCGCCCGGCCGCGGCCGCGCGGCCCTGCGGGCGACCAAGCCGGGCCGCCCGCGCCGCCAATATTACGCCCCCCGGAGCCGGTTCACGATTGACAGCCCGCGCCAGGTGGCTTAGCTGATTCTCCCATGAGCAACGTTCGTTTCTCCGCGGTCCTGCTGGCCTCGGCCCTGGCGCTCGCCTTCCCCGCCTCCGCACCCTCCGCCCGCGGCGCCGAGCGCGAAAAACCGGACCCCGCCGATGCCGCCAAGAAGCCGGACGAACCCGCCGCCAAGAAGCCCAAGACCAAGAAATACGACGAGGTCATCACCACCAACGCGGTGACCAAGGTCGGCTTGTTCCGGGTGCACCGGGTGGACGATACTTTGTATTACGAGATCCCCGAGGACTCCCTGGGACTCGATCTGCTCTGGGTGGTGCAGATCGCCCAGACCACCGCAGGCAGTTCTTACGCGGGGATGCCGGTGGTGGACCGGGTGGTGCGCTGGGAGAAGCACGGTGACACGATCCTCCTGCGCGACGTGCGCTACGGCATCCGGGCGGACACCGCGGATCCCATCGCCGAGGCGGTGAAAGCCTCGAATCTCGCCCCGATCATCCGCACCTTTGAGGTCAAGGCCTATGGCAAGGACAAGTCGGCGGTGATCGACGTCACCGACCTGTTCAAGAAGGATGTGCCCGAGTTCAGCGCCCACCGCGCGCTGGGCGCCGGCGCCATGGATCCCGCCCGGTCCTTCATCGAGGAGTTCAAGGCGTTTCCGCAGAACGTCAATGTGCGCGTGCTCGCGAGCTACGCCCCCGGGAAGCCGATGGGGCTGCGGGTCCTGGGCGGCGGCGGGGGCGGTGACGAGGAGGGGGGCAACAGCGGGATCACGGCGGTGATCTCCCACAGCATGGTCCGCCTCCCCGACTCGCCCATGAAGCCGCGCCGCTGGGATTCGCGCGTCGGCTTTTTCACCGAAAGCTTCACTGATTTCGCCGACGGCACGCTGCATTCCGCCGAGACCGTGCGCTACATCACCCGGTGGCGGCTGGAAAAGAAGGACCCCTCCGCGGCCGTCTCGGAGCCGGTGAAGCCGATTGTCTTCTATGTGGCCCGCGAAGTTCCCGAAAAGTGGAAATCCTATGTGAAAGCGGGCATCGAGGATTGGAAGCCCGCCTTCGAGGCCGCCGGGTTTACCAACGCCATCCAGGGCAAGCTGGCACCCGATCCTCGCCAGGATCCCGACTGGGATCCCGAAGACGCGCGCATCTCCTGCGTCCGGTGGCTCCCCTCGAACATCGAGAACGCCTTCGGTCCCCATGTGGCCGACCCCCGCACCGGCGAGATCCTGAGCGCCGACGTGCGGATGTACCACAACGTCCAAAAACTGGTTCGCGACTGGTATTTCGTCCAAGCCTCCCCCAACGACCCGCGCGCGCAGAAACTGCCCCTGCCCGATGATCTGGAGGGGCAGTTGATCCGCTTCGTGGTTGCCCACGAGGTCGGCCATTCGCTGGGCTTCCCGCACAACATGAAGGCCTCCTCCAGCTACAGCATCGACCAGTTGCGCAGCGCGGAGTGGACCAAGAAAAACGGGACCGCCCCCTCGATCATGGACTACGCCCGGTTCAACTACGTGGCCCAGCCGGGCGACGGGGCCGCCCTGATGCCGGGCGTGGGGCCCTACGACCATTTCGCCGCCAACTGGGGCTACCGCCAGTTCGCCAAGGGGGCGGACGAGAAGGCCGAGTTGGAGAAGATTGTCAAAGCCCAGGTGGACAACCCGATGCTCCGGTTTGGTGATCCCAACCCGGGCGTCGATTCGACCCAGCAGACGGAGGATCTCAGCTCGAACGCCGTGATGGCGACCAAGCTCGGGCTGGCGAACCTCGAGCGGATCGCCGGCTATCTGGTGACCGCCACCAGCAAACCCGGACGCGACTACGAGCTGCTCGAAGACGAGTACGGCGCCCTGTTCGGCCAATGGAGCCGGGAGATGGGCCATGTCGCGAACGTGGTCGGCGGGGTGCAGGAGATCAACCTCTACTACGGCGACGCCGACCGCCGTTTTTTCCCCAACGCCGCGGATTACCAGCAGGATGCGGTCAGTTTCCTCGTGGATAACGCCTTCGCGACCCCGGTCAAGTTCATCGGTGCCGACATCGTCGGACGTCTCACGGCCGACGGGACGGCGCGGACGGTGCTCGGGGCCCAGATCCGGGTCCTGGCGAGCCTGATCAACCGGGAGCGGATCGATCGCCTCGCGGAGCTCGAACAGGTCGCGACCAAACCCGCTTACGCGCCCGCGAAGCTCTTCCTCGACCTCCGGCACGGCTTGTTCAAGGAGCTGGACCTGCGGCCCGCCGAGGTCGACCTTTACCGCCGGAATCTGCAGCGCGCCTACGTGGAGATGCTCGCCGCGGATCTGAAGGCCCCGGGTGGTGGATCTGATCTTCCGGCCTACGCGCGCGGGGAGCTGGAGGCCATTCGCGACCTGATCAAGAAGGCCGAGATCGCCAACGCCAAGCCGGTGGTCCAGGCGCATTGGAAGGACCTCTCCGCCCGCATCAGCAAGGCCCTCGATCCCCGCGCCGGGGCGGAGGCGCCGTAGCCCTCTGGGTTGGGGGGCCGATGAGCAACGGCACTCTGCATGGGTGCGACTGGGCAGGAGAACCGGACCATCCCCCGATTCTCCCCAGGAACCGTGAGCGTCGATGCGGGTGCGTCCTCCCAACTCCGCGGGTCAGGGTCCCCCCTGGGAGGGAAGAACTCCGTGTTGTTGTGGCCCGGTCTGGATCCGGGGCCTATGCAGGCCGTCCGGTGGCAGGGAGCCTGAGCGCCCTGATTTGGTCGGTCCGGATCGCGCTCCGGGCAGATTGGTTGCCGATTCGGGGGCGGTGCCCCTCAACCCTGATCCAGCAGCACCCCAAAGCGCAGGCCGCGGGTGGTGATCCGCAGTTCCGCGAAGCCGAAAGTCTCGAGGATGGCCTCGTAGATCAAGACTCCCGCCAGCATGATATCGGCGCGATCCGGTGGAAGCCCGGGGATCTGGCGCCGGTCCTGAAGTTTCATTCCCCACAAGCGGTCCGCCTGCTCGCGCACCCGCCGGGCGGGCAGCGCAGTCGCCTCGATCCTCTCCCGGTCGAACGCGGCCAGACTGCCTTCCATGCACGCGAGCACCGAGGCGGTGCCGCCCGCGCCGACCAGGAGAACGGGGGTTCCGGGATGTTCGGCCGCCAACCCCTCCAGCGCGGGGGCGAGATCGGGGGCCACGCTCCCGGCGAGGAACTGGCGCAGGGCCGCCCGGCAGGCAGCGAGTTCCCCGGCGGCGGGCGGGTCGGCCGGAGGGTGGCCTTCGTAGAACCGGACGGTGCCGAGGTCGAAGCTGTGCTGGAAGCGGTGGTGCGGCCCGCACCCGGCGATGAACTCGGTGCTGCCGCCGCCCAGGTCGAGCAGGAGAATCGGGCGGGCGGCCAACGCCGGGGAGCTGGTGGCGCCCCGGAAAGCCCAGCCAGCCTCGCGGTCGCCCGAGATCACCTCGACGGGCACCCCGGTCGCGGCCTCCAGCGCGGCGGTCGGTTCGCGCGCGTTCACCGCGTCCCGGGCGGCGCTGGTGGCCACCACGCGCAGTGAGGCCGCCCCGTCGCTCCGCGCCACCGCCGCGAAGGCTCCCACCGCCACCGCGGTCCGCTGGATGGCCGCGGCGGACAGGCGGTGGGTCTCATAAAAACCCTCGCCGAGCCGGGTCTGGCGGCCCTCCTCGCGCACCGGCACGACCGCCCCCGCGGCCACGTCGCCCACCAGGAGCTTGACCGAGTTGGTCCCCACATCGATAACCGCGCGCCGAGTCATCCGCATCGAGCGCGGAGCTTACGGGATGCCGCGGGCGGCGCGAGCCCTTTTTGGCCCTGTCAAAACTTAATGGAAATGTCCCATCAAGAACTTAGGCGGAAATGTCCCCTTTTTCGGTAGCTGCTCCTGACCTCTGGTTCTTCCCGCTGGGTGCGGGGGATGGAGGGAAGCCGGGGCGGAGGGAAGGCTGACCGGAATCCCCCGCACCCGGCCGCGCCGCCCGCTCTGCCCCCAGCAACGCCGCCGCCACGGATGACCCGCCTCAGGTGGGCCCGTGGCCCGCACGGGCTCGGAGGGTAAAACCTGCGCCATGCGCTCCGCGCGCTTGGGCCGTTCCTTCCATTTGAGTTGCTGGCCGCGATAGACCAGTTGCACTTATGCACTGCGCAACCTCCGGACCACCACCTTCCGACCCGCCAGGCGCATCACTTCGTGCTGCCGGTCCAACTGATACCACCTGCCCCCACACGCCACCGTCCAGTCCCGTTGCACCACCCGCTCATCTCCCCAACCCAGCGCCTCGTCCAAGCCCCGTGGGACCCCCCCCCGGTGTGCGCCCAGCGGACTGGCCGCCACCCGCCCAAACCGCCGGTTGAACTCCCCCGGATAGGTCTTCTCCAGGAACCGATTGGCACCCTCCAGATCGCTCTTCCCTGCCAACCGCAACGCCTGGACCAACCGATCCCGCAAAACCCCGTTCATCCGCTCCCCCCGCCCCTTGGCTTGCGGGCTGTTGGCCAAAATCAGTTCCACCCCCGGTTGCTCCCTCGCCCGCCCAAACTGCGTTTGCGGTGACTTGCCCGCCAATCGGTCCGCCACGCTGCTCAGTCCTGCGCGGCGGTAGATGCTGTCCCGGTCCACCTGCAACGCCCCCGGCAGCCCGTGCGCACGCACCCAAACTTCCCGCCCGCCCGAACTCGCTCGGGTCGTTCATTCCTCGAAAAACCTGGTGCCGATCCGATTGGTGGCGGGGTCCAGCATCACCATCAGAACGCACTTCTCCCGCCGACCTTCGAACCAATCGTGATCCGAGCCGTCCAGTTGCACGATCGCGCCAAAGCACGGCTTGCGCTCCCGCCATTGCCGGTGCTGCTGGCGACGGCGCCGCGCCGTCCTCTTCCCCACCGCCAGCAGCCAGCGCCGCTGCGGAGGTGAAGGGGGGCCTGCCTGACCGCGGCTCAGCGGGATGGCATGGGCGCTTGGCGCGAGGTGCTTCGGGGTTCGGAGTTGGGGAGGCTTGTCCCGCGGGGCCGCAACCACGTGGTGGTTGCGGGCCTCTCTTTTCTCTTTCCCAAGGTTGCGTCCGGCGCGCAACCCTGGGCTCTGGGGCGCAATCCCGTTGTGATGGTGAGCGGCCCCGTCGCGACCGTGGTCACAGCGCGGGTTCTGGCCGGGTTGCGGTGCGAGCACCGGGGAGGCGACGACTGGGCAACGGCACCAGGCACCCCCGCCGTTTGTGCGCTTTCACCACCCGAAGAATCGGTACGGATCATCCCAGTCCACCGGCTGCACCAGGTAAAGCCCGGCCAGCCAGCGTCCGGCGGCGGGATCCGGGACCGGTTCCAGGCTGGCCTCCGCCAGCCAGACCCTTCCCGGTCCGGTGAACCAGATCTGGAACTTGGTGCCCTTCTCGGCGGTCCCTTTGGCCTGGACCAGGAACGTGTTGGTGGTCCACGCGGCCTTCGGCTCCAGCTTGAGATAGTCGATCAAGCCCTGCCAATTGCCGGTGTTCTGCACGGCGCAGTTCAAGGTGCGCGACTTGAGCCCCTCGGCGCGGCTGACGAGCGAGAGCCGGTACCATTGCCCGGCCCGGATCGGGAGGTTGTACTGGGCGAGCATGGTGTCGGTTTCGCGGGCTCCCGGCGCCGGGGGCGCCGCGGCGAGCAGTTGCGCCCAGTGCGGTTGCCCCCCGAGCTGGACCGGCTCGCGCTGGCTGGTCGCACCGCCGCTGGCGGGACTGAGTTCCCAGTCATCCGCCAAGGCCGCCGTCTTGGTGGCGGCGGCGAACTGGCCGTTGCGGACCAACGATGCCGCGATGGCGCCGCCGACGGGCGAACTGAACCGCTCCAGGAGCGGCGTGGACCCGCTGGCCCCAAGGTTGCCCAGCAGCCGCGCGAGGGCGAAGGAGGTGCGCTGGAAGGTCCGTCGTTGGTTGAAGTGTTCCGGGTCGGTCGCGAAATGCCACGGCGTCAGTTGGAACTGGATCACACCCCCCTGAGCCGCCAGCACGCCATCCGCCACCGCCCCCTCGCCGCGGACCAGCGGCGTTTCCCGGGGATCCCGGTTGTGCAGGTCGGCGGGGGCGATCCCCGCGAAGGGCGAGCCCGCCGGAAAGGCGGTGACCGGAGCCGCGATGTGCTCGGCGTTTTCCGTTTTCACGGGGGTCGGGAGGAAGGTGTTGGCCTCCGCCGCCGCCAGCCCGACGGTGATCACCGCGCCTCCGCGTTTGATCCAATCGGGGGTGCCTTTCCCCTCCAGCGCCGCGCCCGCACCCGGGCCGGCCACCAGCACATGATCCGCCACGGTGGCGCCCGGGTCGAAGGGGCGGCTCTCGATGCCGCAGGCGGCCAGCCATTTCCGGCCGGCTTCCTCGCCGGCGTAAAGCACGGCGCGCCGCGCCACCGGCTGCCAGGCGGCCAGGTGGGCCAGGAGATTGCCCGTCAGCGTTTCGGCCGCGGGGTCCCGCTCGGTCCGGCCCGTGACATCCATCTGGCAGAAGAGCACCACGCCGCGCCCCTCGCGGTATTCCAGCAGCGGGCTGTATTGAAGCGCGTAACCGCCGTCAATCAGCGGCATGAAGTCGCCGCACGGCGGCTTTTCAATCAGCGCCGAGGCCACCGACCCCCAATTGCCACAACGCCACAGCCGCGTGACCTCCAGGCCGCACCATCGGACGGAGGGCGCGCCGTTGTAGTGTTCGTTCAGCGTATAGTCGATCGTGGGGGGGACGATGGTCGACTCGCCACGCCATTCGCTCAGCGAGCCGGACGTGAGGCCCGAGAGCGCCGGGCTGCCCGCCACCCGCGGCCACGCCTGCCGGAGTCCATAGGTTTCCACCTTGAAGCCGAGGCGCTTTTCCAGCACGTCGGGGGTTTGTTCGAACACCAGCACTTTGAGCCCGTCCCGCACCCGCGCGAGTGAGGGGGCGGCACCGTCCAGAGTGAGGGCGGCCTGGCCGATGATGAGCAGGTCAACCCCCGAGAGGTCCGCCTCAGCCGAAACGCGGCGGGCGGAGATATGGTGGCTGTCGAGCCAGCGGGCGGTGTGGCCGGCCGGATCGAACAGCGCGATTTTCCCGGGCGGGGCCAAGGGCTGGCGGGCCGGCAGCACGCTGAAGGCAAACGAGTCCGTCTGGGTCTCGCCATTGGCATAGCGAAACGAGGCGGTGAGGTGGTAGCTGCCGGGCGGTGTGCCCCCCGGCACAGGGATTCGCAGCGGGACCCGCTGCTGGACCCCGGTCTCGATGGTGAGACTCTGGTGGCCGGCGGCCTTGACCGGCAGATCCGCCTCCCACGAGGCTTCGCAGACGGTCGGACGGCGCGAGTTGTTGATCACGATGAGCTGTTTCTCAACCGTTTCACCCGGCTCGTAGAGGTGGTCGCGCGCGGTGAAATGCGCCGACTTGCCCGCGATCCAGCCCAGGAGCGGCATATTGTTGCGCATCAGCGAAAGCGCGGTCGGCGTCGGCAACCAGTCCTGGCGGTCGTAAGCCAGATCGAAGGTGGCGTAGGTCCGATCGATATAGTCGGGGCTGATGCCCGGCCGCTGCAAGTGCTCCCAGTCGACCGGTAACTCCCGGCGGCGCGGTTCAAAGCCGTCCCGCAAGACCCAGAAGCGGTCGTGCTCCCAGGGCGAATTGCCCGAGAGCCCCCAGCCGCGGAAGGCGCGCCAGTTCTCGGTGGTGTAAGCCTCCTGCACCGGCTGCATCTCGGCGAACCGGGCGTCACCGAGGGGGGTAGGGTAGTCCCAGCGGTACCAGCCCTTGCCCTGGCTGCGCCGGAATTGCGCCGCCTCCCAGCGGAGGTTGCGCCGCTCGCGGTCGCCGATCTGGTAGGCGGAATCGCCGAGGAACTGGGCGTTCCATTCCGCCAGGCAATACTCCCAGGGCACCGCCGCGCTGCCGAACTCGCGCTTGCCGGCATACCAGCCGCGGTACATCGCCCAATCCCAGCCAAAAGGAACGCCGTACTCGACCAGCACCATCGGCTTGACCCCGGCCTCCGACCAGTTCTGGAACCAATCGTCCAACTCCTCCGGCGGCACGAAGTTCAGGTAGAAGTTGAGCGTGTACAGCGCGCTGAGGTCGCCCGACGAGTGGTGATAGACGATGCGCCAGGGATCGAGTTGGTTGACGATGGCCTCACAGCGGAGCGCCAGTCCGGCGTTCCTCCCGGCCCACGGGTCGCGCGGGTTTTCGGCCCCGGTCATCTTGGCGGGGTTCGTGTCCTCGTTGTAGCCGGTGGCATTGTGGCTCATCGCGTAGCAGACCACCGCGGGGTGGGTGCCCGCCACGCCCGTGTAAAAGGCGGCGTGCCCTGCGTAGCCGTTGGACTGGTCCGCCTCGGCACCCTTCCAGTCGTAGGCGCTGAAATGCGGCTGCGACAGCGCCACCAGCATCCCCGTGTCGTCCGCCGCGCGGAGGATCTCCGCGAAGCTGAGGTGCGCCCCCGGCTCGCAATCGTAGTTGTGCGTGTAAACGAAGTTGATCCCGAAGCTCTTCATCCGCAGCAGCGTCTCCCGCGCGGCCTCGTAGGTGGTGCAAGCCGCCCCGACCTGCGCGTTGTCCAGCGGGATGAGGGAGAGAAAAAGCCGCGTCCCGTTGAGGTAGAAATCGCGCCCTTGGACCCAGAACTCCCGGAACCCGAAGCGCGCGGGCGCCGCGGTGTCGAGGGTTTTGCCCGCGTCGTCCACCAGGCTCAGATCCACCTCGTATTGGTTCCCGGGGGTGTCGAGATCCCAGAGCTTGGGCGCGAGCCAGGCCGCGGTGAAGGAGGCGCGTCCTCCCTTGGTGTCGGAGGCCGCGAAGGGCGGTCCCGCGAACTCGGCGAGGCTGTGGTCCCCCTCGCGAATTCGGGCCTGCAGATGGAACCGCCCCCCCGGCGGCAGGCCGGAGACGGCGTCGTCGAACGTGATCTCCTTGCGGCGCACCGAGGTGCCCACCTGGACCCCGCCCAGCCGCGGCCCGGCTGGTTCGCTCGCGAGCCAGACATCGCCGCAGAGGCCGCGCCGGTCCACCTTGCCCTGGCGCTGGCGGGCGGCGTTCGTGTCGGTGTAGGACTCCATCACCGCCCGGAGCGGCATCGCGACGACCAGCAGGCTCAGCGTGTGCGCCGTCCCCGGTGGGGCGGCGTCGGTCAGGTCCACCCGGCTGGCGGGGAATCGCGCCTCGCCCACCTGTTTCCCATCGACATAGACCGTGGCGAACGAGTTGACGTATTCCAACTCGAGGAGGATCCGCCGGCCGGCCCAGGAGGCCGGGACCGTAAAGGTCCGCTCGTACCACGCGCTCTTGACCTGCCCGAGTTTGGTGTCGCGCCACGCCGGGTGGGCGAAAACCGTCTGGTAATCATGCTGGAGGTAATCTTCCATGCCCGGCCAGCAGCCCGGCACCTTGAACCAGCCCCAGCCGACTGCCGGTTTCGCGCTGGTGTCGCGCGCCGCCGGCTGCCACCGCCAGAGCCCGTTCAGGCAGACCCGTTCGCGGGTAGGGGTCGTTTCATGGACCGCCAGGTCCGTGTCCCACACGGCCTTGACCCCCGGCGGCAGGGCCACGGCCTCGTCCGCTCCCGCCTCCGCGCCCGGGGTCGCGGGGGGCAGGCCGAGCAGGAGGGTCAACGTGAGCCATCGAAGGCTGGCCTTGATGGCGCTCCAGGAGGCGCTGGAGTGAAATGACCGGGATCGGAGGGGAAGGGTGGAGATCTGCACAATCTCCGAATACCGCGAAGCCCCCTGCCGCGACAAGCTGAATCCACCATGAGGGCCGCCGGTCGGCGAAGCGGGCCGAAAGCGCGGGAATGCCGCGCAGTCCAAGCGCTTCGCGAGGGAGGGACACGCGTCCGGCCTCGCGAAGCGTTTGGACTGCGGCGCATTCCGCCTCTTTTCGGGGCGATGGTGGTCCCCGAGGCGGACGTACGCATTTTGTGCCGCGTCAAGACCTCGCCCGCTGCGTTCGCAACAGCCCTGCGGCAGCCCCAGAGTCCGGCCGGCCGGCCAGGATGCGGGCGCTCCCGGGGCGGACTTCCTCGATGACTCCCTGCCCGACTTGCCGCCCCCCTTCAATTCTCCTTGCGAACTCCCGGCGGAGGTGGACATTGGCACCACAACTCTATGCATCTGACCCGCACCCGTTCCACCTGTCCCGCATCGTCCCGTGCCTGCCGGTTCCACGCCCCGGTCTCCGCGCTTGTCCTTGCCCTGGCCGCTGCCACCTCGAGCCCCGGCTCGGAGCCCATCCGCGACATCCGCTTCAACGCCCCCTACGCGCAGGTCCGCCCCAGCGAGGGGGACGAGTGGGCGCCGACTTGGGCCGACGACGGTCTGCTCTACACCGGCAACGACGACGGCCCGAACTTCGGCGGCATGAGCGCGCGGTCGGTTGCCTTCGGCAAGATCACCGGGGACGAGCCCGCCAAGCTCCAAGGGACCAGCATCAGCGACATGGGCGATTACGGCATCCTGGCCGGGGGGCCGGACCACGCGAATTGGAAGACGATGAATTCCTACTGCGTGGACGGCGTGCTCTACATGTGGGTCACGCGCTGCCTGTACCCGGAGCAGGCGGGCGATTCGCACCAGCGCCACATTTTCAAGAACTCCAGCATCATCAAGTCGCTCGACAAGGGGAAGACCTGGTCCCGTCCCGCCGCCGAGGCCTACGAGCATCCGATGTTCCCGGGTCTGGATTTCGGCGCCCCCTATTTCGTCTGGTACGGCCGCGACGGGGCGGCCTCGGTGGACAACGCCGACAAGTTCGTCTATGCCGTCGCGAACAACGGTCATTTCGAGGACGGGGACTACTACATCCTTGGCCGGGTGGCGCGAACAAAACTCGCCGCCCTCAACGCGGCGGACTGGGAGTTCTTCCGGGGCGGTGACGGCATGGCGGACGGTTCGTGGGGCAGTGCCATCAAGGCCGCCAAACCGATCCTGAGCGACCCGTTGAATTGCAGCATGACCGGGATGACGTACATCCCCGCGCTCGGGCGGTACGTGATGGTGGTATGGCACTACACCACCTACAACCTCCGCACCGACCCGCGCACGTTCAACGACTATTACGAGGCCCCGCAGCCTTGGGGACCCTGGACAAAATTCAAGACGATCGACACCGGGGCGCTCGGCTGGTATGTGCCGATCATCGCGCAGAAATTCCAGCACGAGACCGCCCCCGGCACGGTGGATGCGATCCTCTTTCCGACCGGCAATTACCAGAACCGCGAGCTTTACAAGCTGACCTACATTCCGATCACCCTTTCGACCAAGCCGCTCCCCGCCGCGCCCGCCCGCTGAGGGCCGCATCCCGTCGTCGCCCAGCCATGGAAACCAGTGAGACCATCCAATGCCCCTATTGCGGCCAGACCTTCGAGTTGCTGATCGACACGACGAGCCCGCGCCAACGGTTCACCACGGATTGCGAAATCTGCTGCCGGCCGTTCGAGGTGCTCGTTGAGTGCGAGGGCGGGGAGGTCGTGGGCTTGGAGGTCCGCGGGTGAGGCTGACTATTCAGCCACCGAGGGCACCGGGAGCACCGAGCGATTTTCCTCGGTGGTCTCGGTGGCTTCTTTCCCCGGGCTGCCAGGTTGGATGATCGTGCGGCCGTGCCGTCTGGGCCGCCCTTCGTCCCCGTGCGCATGCGCGCGGATCACACCTCCACTTCCACACTCGTCCGCGCCGGGAGAAAATAGAGCCACGCCCCCGTGACCGGGCGCTGGTAGATTCGCGACAGAGCCATCGCGTAGAGGCGCAGTTGGGGGGCGTAGGCGGCGGCTTTCGCCGCGGCCGCGCCCGGGATGGAGTTGAGCCGGTCGGTCTTGAAGTCGAGGATCCAGATCCCGTCCGGTGCCACCACCGCGAGGTCCACGGTACCCTGCACTACGACGAACTCCTCCGCGAGTTCAGGCGCGGCGGCGAGGCCGGTGATCTGGGCCAGTTCCGCCGGGGAAAAACGCGCGGTGAAGGCCAGTTCGCGCCAGACGTGGCCGCCCGCTTCCCGGACCCGGGTGCCCAGTTCCGACTCCCAAAAGACGGCCAGGGCCTCGAAGTCGAGCAGCGCGGTTTCCTTCGTGTCCAGGACGCCCGCCGACCGCAAGCGCTCCGCCTCCGCACGCAGTTCACCGAGGCCGGTGGTGCGGTCGAGGCGGACCTGCTCCAGGAAGGCGTGGTGGGCGTTTCCGATCGACCGCGGGTCGGCCTCCCCCGCCGGTTTGCGAAACTCGAACGGCGGCGGCGGGATCTTCGCCGCGAGTTCCTCATCCTCGCGCGCCGCTTGTCGGCGCAGCAGTGTCACCGAGGTTTTCGCCGGGTGAGTGGTCGCCGCGGCGAAGGGATAGCGCCAGGTCAGGCGCGATTCCAACCCGCGCCAGACTTCCGGCGGTGCGGCCAGCGGGGCGGGAGTCTCTTCCGGCGTCGCGGCCACGGCCGTGGTGAGATCCACCTCCTCAACGGTCCGCCAGCGCACCAGCCCGTTTTCGCCGCGTCCGGCCACCGGGCACTTCCCGGCGATCTCGTGCGTGAACCAGAGTCGGATCCAATCCATCGCGCAGTTCGTCGCGATGATCTCGGCGCCCCCCGGCGCCTCCCCGGGCTCCCAGAGATCCTCCAGTTTCTTGGGGGGGACCGCCCCGGTGAGAATCAGTGTGTCGCGCGCGCGGGTGAGCGCGACGTAGAGCAGGCGGAGTTCTTCGCCGATCGCCTCGCGCTGCTGGCGGCGGGCGGCGAGCCAATGCGTCAGACTCGGGTACGCGCACCCCGAGGCGCCGCTCCGGACCAGCGGGCAGGGGCCATAGACCTCGTCGAGGATGATCTCGGCACGGAGGTCGCTGCGGTTGAACGGCTTCCCCAGGCAGGCCACGGCCACCACCGGAAACTCCAGCCCCTTGCTCTGGTGGATGCTCATCAGCCGGACCGCGTTGTCCCCCGCCACCGCCGGCACCTCCGGCTCACTTTCGGACTCCTGCTGTGCCCTGGTGAACAGGAGGAAGCGGAAAAGGCCCTGGCGTCGGAACTGGTCGAACTGCCTCGCCAGCGCGAGGAGCCGGTGGACATTTGCCCGGCGGTCCGCCCCGCGGGGCTGGGTCAGCAGCCACTCGGCATAATGGGTCTCGGCCAGGACCGCCTCGAGGCAGCCGGAGAGCGAGGTCTGCCGCGCCAGCCGCCGCCAGCGCTCGTAGCGCTCGAGAAAACGCGCGACCTTGCCCGGCGTCCCGGTGGTGGGGACACCGGCGGACGATTCGCCTTCAAACCACGCCAGCAGCGCGGACCAGTAGGGGCCGCGCCGGGCGAGGCGGACCCGCGCCAGTTCGTCCACCGTCAGCCCGACCAGTGGCGAGTGCAGCACCGCCAGCGCCGGCACGTCCTGCAAGGGGTTGTCGAGCAGTTCCAGCAGGCTCAACAGGTCGAGGATTTCCGCGCTGCGATAAAACCCGCGGCGCTGCACCTGGAGGGGCACCCCGAGCCGTGCGAACTCCTTGGCGAAGCTTTCCGCCTTGCCCGCGGGCGAGCGGAGTAACACCGCCATGTCCCCCCAATCGACCGGCCGGAAGGTGGCGGTGGACTCCTCCCAGACCAGATGACCCGACTCCTTGAGTTCCCGCAGCCGCAGAGCCAGCAGCCGGGCCTCTTTCTCGCCGTCGAGCAGCTCGCCCGGGTCGCCGGGCTCCTCCCGCTCCGCCTGGGGCCCCCCTTGGCTGCGGAAAAGGATCTCGACCACCGGCGGGCGGCCCGCCGCCAGGCCCAGCGGCGCCCGCTCCGCCGGCGCGCCAAAACGGAGTTGCGCCCGCTCGTCATAGGCCACGCCCCCCACCCCGGGCTTGAGCACCAGGCTGAACAACGAATTGATAAACGCCAGCAACCCCTCGCGGCTCCGGAAGTTCTCCCGCAGCGCGATTGTCCGCCCCGCGCGGCCGTCCCACGAGCGGGCGTACCCCTGGAAAATCCGCGGATCCGCGAGCCGGAATCGGTAGATGCTCTGCTTCACGTCGCCGACCAGAAAGCGGTTCGCTTCCCCGCCGTCGCGGCTCAACGCCTGGATGATCCGGTCCTGGGCCGCGTTGATGTCCTGGTACTCATCCACAAACACGAACCGGAGCTGTGCGCGCCACTGGCGGGCGATCGCGGTCGGTTCCGAGCGGGCTTCGTCCCAGAGCAGTCGCAGGGCGTGTTGTTCGAGATCATGGAAATCGACTACGCCAAGTTCCCGCTTGGCCTCGGTGAACTCGTCGGCGAAGGCGCGCCCCAGTTCCAGCAGGGTGACCATCGGCCCCCGCACCCAATCCCAATCCTCCGCGAGCGGGTCCTTGCCCCCCGCCGCCACGGGTGCGAGCGAGGCGAGGAACTCCGCCTCCGCAAAAAACGACGCGAACGGATCGACCCAGATCCCCTTGCGTCCGCGCGGGCAGCGCCCGGGCGCGGTGGTGATCGCGTCCAAGCCGGCTCCGAGGTCCGCCTCCCTCGCGGGGTCCAGCCCCCTCAGCGCGGCCACTGCCGCGGCGATCACCTCGTTTTCGGCCGGGGCGCGCTGCAGCCGCGGCTGCCATTGGTCGCGCCAATCGGCGAGCCCCTGCGCATACCAGGCGCGCCAGGCGGCCGGTTCGGGGGCGGCGAAGCGTTCGATTTGGTCCCGCCACCAGGCGGCCGGGTCCGGCAGCGTCTGCGTGTAGTGGTGCAGGCGCCGCACCATGGCCTTGATCTGCTCGTCCCGGCCGCCGCCCTGGATCGCGATCAAATCCCGCACCGCGGCGGAGGCCGGGCTGGCGCCGGTGTAGTGCGCTTCGATCATCCCCTCGAGCGTCTCTTGGATCAGCAACTGTCCTTCCTCCTCGGTCAGGACATTGATCTGGGGATCGAGTTCCAGGTCATAGAAACGCTGCCGGACGAGTTTGAGGCAGAAGCTGTGCAGGGTGCCGATGTGGGCGGTTTCGAAGAGGGCGAGCTGTTCGGGCCAATGCGGGTCCGCCGGGTCGGCTGCCGCCTCCGCCTCAAGCCGGGCCCGGAGCCGCGCCCGCATTTCCGCCGCCGCGGCCTCGGTGAAGGTGACCACCAGGATCTGGTCCAGCGAGGCGGCCGGCGCCGCGGGAGGGGCGGAGCCCGGCGCGGTCTTCTCCGGGGTCAGGCACCGCAGGCATCGTTCCACCAGGGTACGCGTCTTGCCGGTCCCGGCGCCCGCCATGACGAGGACATTCCCGCGCGCCGCGATCGCCGCCTGCTGCGCCTCGGTCAGGCTCATGGGGTTGGGGGCCGCCTCAAGGCCGGGGACGGACGGGCGCCACCGGCACGGTGCGGACCGCCGCGGGCCGGCCCTTCTTCACCCCGATGAACGCGTACCGGGCGTGGGTGAGCCCATTGACCAGTTTGTTCAGGTAGTACTTGAACCCGCGGGACAAATTGATGGTCTTCACCTCCATCGGCAGCGCGGCCTGGCGGAAGAACTCCTGGTAGTCCGCCAGGGTGTAAAACCGCTCGTTCACCCCGGTGGCGAGGAGCTTCTCCAGCATTTTGGCGCGGGACTTCAGGCGCACCAAGGGCCAGACTGGTTCGCGAATCGCCACGAAATGCCCGCCCGGCTTGAGCACCCGCTTGGTCTCCCGCAAGACCTGGACGATGTTCGTCGCGTGGTGGAGGACGGCGGAGCTGACCACGAAATCGAAGTGATTGTCGGGGAAGGTGAGCTGATGGAAATCCCCCGGCATCCGGGTGATCTTCGCGGTGTTGGCGTCCAGCAGATCGAACACCTTGGGGGCCCGCTCCTTCAGCAGCTTCGCCGAAAAGTCGGTCGCCACCACCTCAACCACCCGGGGCAGCTTGGAAATCTCGGCGGTGAGCCAGGCGCCGCCGGCGCCGATTTCCAGGACGCGCCCGAAAAACTCGACCCCGCAAGACTCGCGCAGGAACGGAAGGTATTTGGGGAAAACCTCCTTGACCGACTGGAACCACTCGGCCTCGTCCGAAAACTCGGTGGCGCGGCGGGCGTGGGCCTCGCGCACCGCCAGCGTCGGCGCGTCCGGCTGGCCCGGCCCGCCCGTGGCGGGCTCGACGTATTTGGACAGATTCCGTTTCACGGCTTGCGGCTTCAGGATAATGCCCACCCGCCGCAGGGCGCAACGCGTTTCTCCCAAAACGCGTCGAGGCGCGCCTGGCGGCCGCTCGCGGCCCGCCCCCGCCGTCCCCCGGGGCGACGTCATCGCATGGCGATGGCCCCGTTGGGATCGGGGCAGGGGAGGGGGACGAATGATCATGGCACCCCTTCGGCCAGCGGGCTGCCCGCCGTCGTTTTCTTGACGCGAGAGCTTGACGAAACGCCGCCCACCCGCCAACCTTGTGCGGAGAGAGATCAACCTGTTCGTGGACACCATATGACAAGTTCATTGAAGACCCGTCTATTGCTGGCTCCCGCCCTGTTTTGCGCCGCGCCCTTGCTGCTGGCCCAGGCGCCGACCGGGACGATGGGGTTTAGCTTCGGACGCGACACCTATCCCATCTGGGATTTCTCGGGTCCCTACACTTTCTCGCAGGAGGTTGGCGGCGTCGGCGGTTCCTCGATGCCCCTGACGTTCGGCGTGAGCCTCCAGCAGGATCTCTCGGGCCACCTGCATGGGAGCGGCTCCACCATGGTGACGCTCGGCTCGGACACGGTCGCGGTGAACTTCACCGCCACCGGGACCGTCAGCCAGGGCGGGAACGCCACCAAGGTGACCTTGACCGTTCACCTCTCAAACGTCGGCCTGGCTCCGATTGCCGACCAGTACCGCAGCTTCAGCGCGAACCTCTCTTACAACTTGCGCGTTGACCCGAACATCAACGACGCGCCCGCCTGGATCGCCCCCCTGAACGGCACCCCGGTCCACGGCTCGGTGAGTGTCAGCGGGTTGGGCAGCTCCGCGGTGGTCGCCGGTGGCGACCCTTCCACCTACAGCGTTCCCCTCCCGCCCGGCATTGACGGTGGCTGGCTCTGCGCGATGAATTTGGAGTCAATCGGCAAGAGTTTCGGTGGCACGGGGGCCGTCGTGGTGGATTCCTACGCGGAGGCGGACAACCCGGTGGGGCAGGCCACATACCGGACGATGTACGCGAACTTGGTGGCTCACTACAATGCGGGTTACAACCAGACGCGGGTCACCCTTACCCCCATGTCTGGCAATTCGCCCATGAGCTTGGAACTCGTGTTCACCACGGGTGCCTCGCAGCCGTCCCTCGTCACCGGCCGGGTGCTCGGCCAGACAGTTAAGTAAGCTGCCTCTCCGGGCGCGCCTTCGCGGGGCGGACTCAAGCGGGGTCTCAGCCCCGGCTGCCCGCCACGCGGAGCAGTACCTTCCCCATCGGCCCTTCCGCCAGCCGGGCGAAGGCTTCGGGCAGTTGCTCGAAGGGAAACACGGCATCCACCTGCGGGCGGTAACTTGACGCCGTCAGCAGGCGCACCACTTCCGTCCAGGCCGCTTTTCCTTCCGCCGGGCTCCAAGCTCCCACCGCCACGCCTCCAAGGCGCAACCGGCGGAAGAAGAGTGTCGCGGTGTTGAATTCGGGCACGGGCCCCGCCAACCTCCCCACGAGGCTCACCTTGCCCTGGTCGCCGAGCGTTTCGATTACTTGGGGCAGCAATCCGCCCCCCACGCTGTCCACCGCCAACCCAACCCGGCGCGTCCCCAACGCCGACTTGAGGGCCCTCGGCCACGCGCCATCGCCGGGATCGAGAACCAGAGTCGCGCCCAACTCCCGCAAGCGGGCCGCCTTCACGGCCGAGCGCGACAAGGCCACGACTTCGTGCCCGAGCGCCCGTGCCAGTTGCACCGAGGCCACTCCCACCCCGCCCGAGGCCCCCGTGACCAGCACCACCTCCGCGGGATCCACCGGCCCCCACATCGTCAGCGCCTGATAGGCCGTGAGATAAACCAGCGGCGCACCTGCCGCCTCGGCGTCCCCCCAGCCCGGCGGAATTTCCACCAGGTTGGCGGCCGGCACAGCCACCAGCTCGGCGAACGTCCCCGGTTGGTCCACGCCGGTCGCCCCGCGCAGGAGCAGACGACGGTCGCCCGGCGCAACCCCGGTCACCCCCGGTCCGATCGCCGCGACCGTTCCGAGTCCGTCGCGGCCCAGGATGTGCGGCAGCCGCGGCCGGGCGGGGTACAGCCGCTCGGCGAGGTAGCGGTCCGCGGGATTGAGCGCGGCAAGCTCGACACGCAGGAGCACCTCCCCCGCGGCGGGTTCGGGCGCGGGGGTCTCGGCGAAGCGCAAACCCCCGAGCCCCTTCAGTTCGTCCAGCAGCCAAGCTTTCATTTCGACGGTCTTATGGATTGCGGGCCACCTCTTCCGCGAAAACGCGCGCCTCGGCCTCGGTGATGCGGCCGTCCTGGTTGGCGTCGCACCGGGTCACCGCCTCGTTGAATTTGCCGTTCGGCCCGCGCACGACCCGGTATTCGTGGCTGAAGATGATCGGGATCTCGACCTTGGTGGTGGTTTCCCCCCGTGGACTCGTATCCTTCATTTTGCTGAGCGCCTCATAGAAAATCCGCGCCGCCGCGTCGTTCTCGAAGCTGACCGGGGCACGGGTCGTGTCCTGCACGACGGTCTGGTGGCTGGTGATGCAACCGGCCGCGGCGAAGGCGCAGGCGGCGGCAATGAGGTTCCGTGCAACGTTGGTTTTCATCGGTGTCTCTCGTCTTTCCCCGTCCACTAGCGCCGTTAGCATAGTCAGGATTCCAGCGTGAGGCAACCCGGGCCTGTCCAATTCCCTCCAGAACCCGGGAGTGACTCGCATAACCTACGCCTGGCAAACCACTTGCGCTGCGGGCTTGGCGTCGCTACGAAATCGGAGGCGTGGCGGCGTCTTGCCTGCCCGCCGAAGCCCCCGCGGCGAAGGAGGGTAAAAGCGCCGCTGAATGTTTGGCCCCAGTCAACGCCCGACCATCTGCGGCTCCGTGAAGCTCTCGTGCGAAGGCTGCTTGATCCCGGGGCTCCGGCGAGAGCCGGTGGCAGCTGGCGGGCGGGATAGTGCGGGGCTCTCACTTTGCCCCGCTACGAGATTGGAGGCGTAGCGGCGTCTTGCCTGCCCGCCGAGGCCCCCGCGGCGAAGGAGGGTAAAAGCGCCGCTGGATCTTGGGTCCCAGCCGATGTCCGTC
>Ga0182030_10004839_pt1 | contig 28765 bp, 26 predicted proteins | sample 812S3MmetaG_FD_121299 | JGI IMG/M metagenome (GOLD analysis project Ga0182030, IMG submission 121299) | Permafrost microbial communities from Stordalen Mire, Sweden - 812S3M metaG (Illumina Assembly) | ecosystem: Environmental > Terrestrial > Soil > Wetlands > Permafrost | place: Sweden...
CAACGAACGCGCGCTCGAAGGTACCGTGTCCAGCGACTCAGGCGCCGTCATCAGGGACGGCATCAAGGTGGTCAACCGCGAGGGTGTTTGCCCGGAGACGCTGTGGCCCTACGACATTGGAGTATTCACGGTAAAGCCGCCGAAGCGGTGCTACGTGTCGGCCGAGACGGATAAAGCGGTGCAGTACGAGGGAATCCAGACGCTGCTGGCTCTCAAGGACGCGATCGCCTCGAACCTGGCCGTCGTCTTTGGGTCCACCGTGTACCAGAGTTTCGAATCGCAGTCCGTCGCTCGAACGGGTGTGATGCCGATGCCTAAACCGGGTGAGGCCACTGTCGGTGGGCACGCCGTGCTCGCCGTCGGTTACTCAGACTCCAAGGGCCACTTGATCGTTCGGAACTCGTGGGGACCGTCGTGGGGTGACCACGGCTACTTCTACATGCCCTACGAGTATCTGACCGGTTCCAAGGCGAGCTCGAATGATTCGCCCATCAACGGAGCGCACTTAGCCAGCGACTTCTGGGCGATCCAAATGGTTGCGTCGTAATAAGTTGCCGCACAACACAACCGGTTGATCGGATACCACGATGTCCATAGCACAGGTCAACAACGATCTGCTTCTCGAACGCATCACGTACCGGGTGCCGCACGAGGCGCCTGCCCCCGTCCCGTGGCCGGACGGGCTGGCGCCCCGCGGCGTCCCCTTCGGCCGGGCGGCCGACCAGCCGCTGCCGCCAGCCGACGTCGTGGTGGTGACCTGGACGGTGGCGGAGGGACAGGCCCTCGCCGACGTGCTGACCCCGGGGCTGCCGAGCACGAGCTGGAAGCCCTATGCCCACCGGTGGAAGAGCTACGAGACTCAGCTCACGGGGCGCTCGCCGGCCCGCGAGGCCGCCTGCATGGGTCAGGTGGCTCAGGTCAGGATCGGCGACGTCGAGGTGCTGGCGGTGAAGTCGGAGCTGCACCTGGCCACCGACGGCGTCTCGGCGCCGATCGTCCAGCTGTGGCAGCAGATAGTGAACGAGGCCCGGCCGAAACTGGTCATCACCACCGGAACGGCCGGGGGCGTCGGGGCGGCCACCCAGCTCGGCGATGTCTTCGTGGTCACCAACGCCAAGTTCAACTGCACCAAAGAGTTCAAGAACAAGCCCTGGGCCCAACGGCTGTTCACCGGGCCCGGAATCCAGGCCGGCGGGCACGCGGCCGACTTCGATGCCTTTGTTGCGCCCAACGCCGGGCAGCTCGATCCGGTGGCCACCCGCCCGCCGGCGCTGACCTTCGGCGGAGCCCTGGGCGGTGTGGAAACCGTCGACTACTTCGGCTTCGCGAACACCGACGACTCATTCGGGATCGTCCGCGACTACCCCGACGCCCGAACGGAGGAGATGGACGACGCCACGCTGCCGCTGGCCCTTGCCGACCTCGCGGACCCGCCGCAGTGGTGCTCGATCCGCAACGTCAGCGACCCCCAGGTGTCTTCGAGCATTGGCGACCTCGAAGCCCAAGGGCGCTGGGCCAATGAGATCTACAAGCGCTACGGCTATTGGACGTCCGTCGGATCGGCCATAGCCACGTGGGCCGTGATTGCCAACCTCAACTGAACAGCGCCACGCACCGGTAAAGATTCGGTCGCGGCCGGGCTCCGATAATCGATTTTCGACGGAGCCAATGCGCCGGTAAGCTGCCCGGAAGCCGAGGCGGGCGGCAAATAGGAAAAGACGTCACACGTATTCTGTGGTGAACCAATTCCCTCCGGACCGAAAGAGCGACAGTGGCGCTTGTCGTGCAGAAATACGGCGGATCCTCGGTGGCTGACGCCGATCGCATCCGCCGCGTCGCTGAACGCATCGTGGAGACCAAAAAGCAGGGCAACGACGTCGTGGTGGTGGTCTCGGCGATGGGCGATACCACCGACGACCTGCTGGACCTGGCTCAGCAGGTGTGCCCGGTGCCGCCGGCCCGCGAGCTGGACATGCTGCTGACCGCCGGTGAGCGCATCTCCAATGCGCTGGTGGCCATGGCGGTCGAATCCCTCGGTGCCCGCGCCCGGTCGTTCACCGGCTCGCAAGCCGGGGTCATCACCACCGGCACCCACGGCAACGCGAAGATCATCGACGTCACGCCGACCCGGCTGCAGTCCGCGCTCGCCGAAGGCGACATCGTCTTGGTCGCCGGCTTCCAGGGCGTCAGCCAGGACAGCAGGGATGTGACCACACTGGGCCGCGGCGGCTCGGACACCACGGCCGTCGCGCTGGCCGCGGCGCTGGGCGCCGACGTCTGCGAGATCTACACCGACGTGGACGGCGTCTTCAGCGCGGATCCACGGATCGTGCGCACCGCCCGCAAGCTCGACACCGTCACCTTCGAGGAAATGCTCGAGCTGGCGGCCTGCGGGGCCAAGGTGCTGATGCTGCGCTGCGTGGAATACGCCCGCCGCTACAACTTGCCCGTGCACGTCCGGTCTTCGTACTCGGACAAACTAGGCACTGTCGTCGTCGGATCGATCAAGGACATATCTATGGAAAGCCCCCTGCTGACCGGAGTTGCGCACGACCGCAGCGAAGCCAAGGTGACCGTCGTCGGGATTCCGGACATCCCCGGATATGCGGCCCGGGTCTTCCGCGCCATCGCCGAGGCCGACGTGAACATCGACATGGTGCTGCAGAACGTCTCCAAGGTCGAGGACGGCAAGACCGACATCACCTTCACCTGCTCGCGCGACAGCGGGCCCACCGCGGTCGCCAAGCTGGACTCCCTCAAGGACGAGATCGGCTTCACCCAGCTGCTCTATGACGACCACATCGGCAAGGTGTCGCTGATCGGTGCGGGCATGCGCAGCCATCCCGGGGTCACCGCGACCTTCTGTGAGGCGCTGGCCGCGGTCGGCGTCAACATCGAGCTGATCTCCACCTCCGAGATCCGGATCTCGGTGCTGTGTCGCGACACCGAACTAGATAAGGCCGTCGTGGCGTTGCATGAGGCGTTCGGGCTTGGCGGCGAGGAAGAGGCCACGGTCTATGCGGGGACGGGTCGATAGATATGGGCGCGAATCGCGTGTCAATAGGCGTAGTAGGGGCCACCGGTCAGGTGGGCCAGGTAATGCGCAAGCTGCTCGACGAACGCGACTTCCCGGCGACCAGCGTGCGGTTTTTCGCCTCCGCCCGCTCGCAGGGCCGCAAGCTGGGATTCCGCGGCCAGGAGATCGAGGTCGAAGACGCCGCCACGGCAGACCCGACCGGCCTGGACATCGCATTGTTCTCTGCGGGCAAAACCATGTCGCTGGTGCAGGCGCCGCGGTTCGCGGCCGCCGGAGTCACCGTGATCGACAACTCGTCGGCGTGGCGCAAGGATCCCGAGGTGCCGCTGGTGGTCTCGGAGGTCAACTTCTCCCGCGACGCCGCCAACCGTCCCAAGGGCATCATCGCCAACCCGAACTGCACCACGATGGCCGCGATGCCGGTGCTCAAGCCGCTACACGAAGAAGCCCAACTGGTGCGCCTGGTGGTCTCGAGCTACCAAGCCGTGTCAGGTAGTGGGCTGGCCGGTGTCGAGGAATTGGCGACGCAGGCGCGCGCCGTCGTCGGCGAGGCTGAGCAGCTGGTGCACGACGGCAGCGCGCTGCAGTTTCCGGCGCCCAAGACCTACGTCGCGCCCATCGCCTTCAACGTGATCCCGTTGGCCGGATCGCTGGTGGACGACGGATCCGGGGAGACCGACGAGGATCAGAAGCTGCGCTCCGAGAGCCGCAAGATCCTCGGCATTCCCGATCTGCTGGTCAGCGGGACCTGCGTGCGAGTGCCGGTGTTCACCGGGCACTCGTTGTCGATCAACGCCGAGTTCGCCCGCCCCCTCTCACCCGAGCGGGCCCGCGAACTGCTCGCCGCCGCGCCGGGCGTGAAGCTGGTGGACGTGCCGACGCCGCTGGCCGCCGCCGGAGTCGACGACTCACTGGTCGGCCGGATCCGGCACGACCCGGGAGTGCCGGACGGACGGGGCCTGGCGCTGTTCGTCGCGGGGGACAACCTGCGCAAGGGCGCGGCGCTGAACACCATCCAGATCGCCGAGCTGCTGGCCGCCGAATTGTGACCCGCGGGTGAGTTCCGCCCGCCTGGTTTTGCGACGCTCACTGCTGGTCGCGTCGTTAACGTATTTGCTTGTCTCACAGTTTGTTTGGTTTGCACACGCCGATCCGCCCGCGCCCGCCCCGCAGCCCATCGTGCAGCCGCTGGCCCCGGGTCAGGTGTTGCGCCTGGGCCCGACGGCCGGAACCGGCACGCCCACACAGGATTACGGCATCGGTGCCACCGATTTGTGTGAATTCCTGGAGTTCCCCACCGAGCTGCTGCAGGTCTGCGGTGATAGCTTCGCCGGCCCGGGTGTCGGGTTCGGCGGCTGGTATTCGCCGGTCGCGCTGCATGTCGACACGGCGTCTGTCGATGATCCGGACGGGGTGCGCTACACCGGGGTCACCGGAATCACCAGGCCGCTGTTGGCTGATCCCGCACCGCCTGGGGACTCACAGTTACCCGCCGGGGTGGTCCAGATCAACCGACGCAATTACTTGATGGTGACCACGACCAACAACCTCAAGCCGCAGTACTCCCGGCTGGTGACGGCCGAACCGGCGCACGCCGGCTGGCAGACGGTTGCCGGGTCCCGGCGCGACGCCGCGTACCAGGGCGGCTCGCAGACGCAGATCAGCGGGTACTACGACCCGATCCCGGCGCCCGATTCGCCGACCGGGTGGGTGTACATCGTGGCGAACAGCTTTACCCGCAGCCAGCCGGTGGTGCTGTATCGCGCCACGCCGCAAACCTTTACCGATCGGTCCCGCTGGCAGGGGTGGGCGGCCGGTCCCGGCGGTGGCTGGAATAAATCGCCGACGCCGTTGTGGCCCGATCAGGTGGGGGAGATGTGCGTGCGCCAGATCGACGGCAAGACGGTGCTGTCGTACTTCAACGCCAGCAAAGGCAACATGGAGGTCCGGGTGGCCGACGACCCCACATCGCTGGGTAGCGCGCCGGTGACCACGGTGGTCCAACACGACGAGTGGCCCGATCCGGCCGAAAGCCTGCCGCCCCCGAACGACAACCGACTTGCGCAACCGTACGGCGGGTACATCTCACCCGGTTCGACCCTGGATGAGCTGCGAATCTTCGTGAGCCAGTGGGACACTCGCGCGCGGGTCAGCGCCCCCTACCGGGTGATCCAATTTGCGGTCAATCCGTTCAAGCTCTGATCGGATGCTATCTCGTGCTGCGAAGCGTCGGGGATCCGAAACAGCTTGGTCCGGACTGGTTTTCAAGGACTCGCGAAGTCGCCGACGGCGGTCATCTTGTTGCCGTCCCTGGCGGTAGCGAAGCCGACCGCGGTGTATGAACAGTTCAGGATGATCGCTCGGTGTGGGGGACTTTGCATCCACATGTCGAGCGCGACGCTCGGAGTCGCAGCGGATCCGGTGCCCCAGAAGACGATCTCACCGGTGTAGCTAGTCCGGTTGTAGCCCGCCTCCGTGATGCGCACCTGCGGTGACGAGCCGTCTGAACCGACGTGGCCGTTCACACCGTTGCGCAGCATGTCGTCGGCGTGGCGCTGCGCTGCCGCTGTCAGACGCGGATCGTCCCCGATCACCCCGCATGCCTGGCGTAGCCGGTTGACGCCGCTATACATCGCGGTACTTGAATCGTCAGCGCGCGCAGCAGAATCCGCAACTGTGTCGAGTGCCGTGAAGACAGCGCAGACCGAGAGGACGGCGACGATCTTGACTCTCCTCGTCATGTTTCCTCTTGTCAGGCAATCACTTTCGATGAACTAGTGACCCAGCAACGCGAGCGGGTTCTGAGCGGGGCCGGCACCTGGCGCCGTCGGCGGCATCAAGGGGAATAGGTTGCCCACTAGTGACGGATTGGCGCCTGGCATGCCAAGGCCCGCACCCGGCATGCCGCCGAGCGCTTGCATCGGGAACGGCATATTCCCGTGGGCCAGCGATGTCATGACTCCCGGGCATTCCATCTGGATCGCCATACCGGCGACCATCCCCGCCATGTTCGGCGGAAGTCCGGTCTTTCCCGAGAGTTGCGAGGTTATCGACGCGAGGGTCGCGCCCGGCTTTACCAGCGACGGACAAATGGACTGGCCGATTCCGGCGATCTTGTCGGTGAAAGACCCGTTAGTGCCGTTTCCTGCGCCAGTCAGCGCGGCGGTGATTGGGTCGTTGGTCGGATCGGCGTGCGCGAGAGCAGGCAGCGCTGCCCCAGCGGCGATGATGCCTGCCGCAACCGCCAGTGGACGAAGCGCTGCCGAAGCCGCGTTGATGAAACCTGTAGTCCGTGGGCGGTACATCGTCAGTGCAGGCATGCAGTGCTCCTCGGTGCGCGTGGAAGTGCACCGCTGTGCACGCATCTCACTTCGGTAAAGATCGTGGATCCGTTACAACACGATCGGTGTGGACCGGGAGTCCCGGCCAGTCAGATGTGGCAGCAACCCCGTCACTCGTTGCGGCCGCGAGGATGTCCGAGCCTCGACGAAAGAGCCAGCAATCACCCCCGGCCCCGGCATAGCCGCAATTGCAGGGCGGCTGCCGTTGATTGAGCCAGCGCTGTGCTGGGTCTGGGAGCTGGTGCCAGCCCATAAGCACTGACCTGGGGTTTTCGGTACCACCGACACATCTTGATAGCGCCAACACATCGAGAACGGATCGCTGTGCACCCGTTCCGGCCCGAATAGCGGCCGGGGCAGCAGTATCGCCAGGTGAGGCAGGGTTTTGCGCTCATAGCTAGTACTTAACCAACACATAGCGGCGACTACTGTTTACCCCCGCATCATTTGTCTCATGAGTGAAACATCTGAAACCCCAACTGTGCGGTCCTCGACCGCCACTGCCCCGGCGCCGGCCGCTGAACCGGCGCCATACGTCCACAAGACCCCCAAGGTCTTCCTTGCCGCGGCCTGGGTTGCCATCGTCGCGGGGCTCGTCTTCATCGTCTCCGTCATCTTCTTTGCCGGAATGGCGCTGGGACACCATGGCGGTCATCACCACCACAAGCACCACGCGGCGTTCGTGCATCATCACCCGATGGGTGGCCCGGGTGGTCCCGGTGGTCAATGGGGGCCGCCGCCCGCCCAGCAGGGCGCGCCGATCGGTGGGCCCGCGTCGGCTCCCGCCGCTCCCGGACCCAGCCAAATCCCGTCGTCGGTTGCTCCCTCTCACTAGCCGTAGTGGCTGTGGGCGAGAGTCCCCAACCGGTCAGATGCTCACGGGGCGATAGGAGGACCCCGGGGGGCCGCTAACTCAACGGAGGTAGCCCGGTGCTCACCCGAGCGCCGGGCTACCGGTCTTTGCGCGTCACGCTGCACTTAGAACCCAATTGGGTTAATTCACAGCAACTTTGTTCTGGACGACCTGTTATGAAGTGCGCGGGCAGGGCAGTATTCAAGGCATGAGCGAAACACCTGAATCCTCAACCCCGCCGCCTTCCGCCGGCGCCGTCCCGCCGCCCCCGCCACCTTCCGGGGGCGCCGTCCCGCCGCCCCCGCCACCACCGCGGGCGCCGTTGACGCCGCCGCCGGTGCAGCCGGAACCCGTCAAGCCGCCCAAACTTTATGTGGCTGCGGCCCGGGTGGTCATCGTCGCTGGGATCGTCTTCATCCTTTCCGTCGTGTTCTTCTCCGGGGCCATGGTCTTCGGGCATTTCCACCACTGCTACCGCCATCACCCCGGCATGTACGGCCCCGGCGGTCCGGGCGGGCCCGGTGGCCCCGGCCCGTGGCAGTACGGCGGTCCCGGCGGCCCTAGTGGCCCGCCGCCGTGGGTGTTCGGACCTCCTCCCGGCTTTGGTGGTCCGTTCCCCGGCGGTCCCGGTTTCCCGCCAGCCTTCGGCCCGGGTGGCCCGGGTGGCCCGGTTGGCGGACCGTTCGGTCCCGGCCCGGGTGGCCCCGCTTCGATCCCGTCGAGCACGGCTGGAAGCCCCGCTCCCAGCCCAAGTCCGCGTCCCTAGCACTCAGGCAGCAGGCGGCGCACACTGAATCACGTGCCCTTCGTGCCGCCCGATAACCAGGCCGGCGCCCTGTCCAGGGGCGTCGGCCCGGTCGTTTCTGCGCCGAAACGTATTGACACCGGTTCGGGTTCGGATGGTGTGGGTACGCCTTGCAAGGCCCTCGGATTCAAACCAGCCCAGTTGACGAGGAGATGGCGAAATGACGGAGCGCTTCACAACCACTGATGCCGGCATTGCCGCACCCAGTGACGAACAGTCGTTGACGGTCGGTCCCGATGGTCCGATCCTGCTGCAGGATCACTACCTGATCGAGCAGATGGCGCAGTTCAACCGGGAACGTATCCCGGAACGGCAGCCGCACGCGAAAGGCGGCGGCGCGTTCGGCCACTTCGAGGTGACCAACGACGTCAGCGCGTACACGAGGGCCGCGATGTTTCAGCCCGGCACCAAGACCGAGATGCTGGCCAGGTTCTCCACGGTGGCCGGCGAACGCGGCAGCCCAGACACCTGGCGGGATCCCCGCGGCTTCGCGCTGAAGTTCTACACGTCGGAGGGCAACTTCGACTTGGTCGGGAACAACACCCCGGTCTTCTTCATGCGCGACCCCCTGAAGTTCCAGCACTTCATCCGGTCCCAGAAGCGCATGCAGGCAACCAATTTGCGCGACCACAACATGCAGTGGGACTTCTGGAGCCTGGTCCCCGAGTCGGCGCACCAGGTGACCTGGCTGATGGGCGATCGAGGCATCCCCAAGAACTGGCGGCACATGAATGGCTACAGCAGCCACACGTACAGCTGGATCAACGCCGGCGGCGAGATCTTCTGGGTGAAGTATCACTTCATCAGCGATCAGGGCGTCGACTTCCTGACCCAGGAGGACGCCGACCGGCTGGCCGGTGAGGACGGCGACTACCACCAGCGCGACCTGTACGAGGCGATCGAGGGCGGGGATCACCCGAGCTGGACGCTCAAGATGCAGATCATGCCGTTCGAAGAGGCCAAGACTTACCGCTTCAATCCGTTCGACCTGACCAAGGTGTGGCCGCACGGCGACTATCCGCTGATTGACGTCGGCAAGATGACGCTCGACCGCAACGTCACCGACTACCACACCGAGATCGAGCAGGCCGCCTTCGAGCCCAACAACACCGTGCCCGGCACCGGCTTGAGCCCGGACAAGATGTTGCTCGCCCGCGGCTTCTCCTATTCCGACGCGCACCGCGCGCGGCTGGGCGCCAACTACCGGCAGATCCCGGTCAACACGCCACACGTGGAGGTGAACAGCTACTCCAAAGACGGTGCGATGCGGATGAAGAACGTGTCGGATCCGGTGTACGCGCCCAATTCCTACGGCGGCCCGCACGCCGACCCGGCACGCGCCGCCGAGGTGCGCTGGCAGGCTGACGGCGAGATGATCCGCGCGGCGTACACGCTGCGCGCCGAGGACGACGACTTCGGGCAGGCCGGGACGATGGTCCGCGAGGTCCTCGACGACGAAGCGCGGGAACGACTGGCGCACAACATCATTGGACATGTCTCGAAGGGCGTCAAAGAGCCGGTGTTGTCGCGGGTGTTTGACTACTGGAGCAACGTCGACCCCGATCTCGGCAAGAAGGTCGAGGAAGGCGTCCGTGCCAAGCTGGGCCAGTGATCGTCCGGCAAATCGATGGTCGCTGCGGAGCGGCCACCCTGGCATGATCGAGACTCATGACCATTGAAGTCGTTTACACCACGGGATCCACAGCAACCGGTGGCGGGCGCGACGGCCACGTGAAATCCGACGACGGCCGCATCGACCTCGAGACCCGGCCGCCGAAGGCGATGGGCGGCAACGGCGAAGGCACCAATCCCGAGCAGCTGTTCTCCGCGGGGTACGCCGCCTGTTTCCTGAGCGCACTGCGGCTGGTGGCCGGCAAGTCGAAGGTCAAGCTCGACGACGCCACCGACGTGACCGTCCAGATCGGGTTCGGCAAGGACTCCTCCGACGGCGGGTTCGGGCTCACCGCCAAGATCGTGGGCTACCTCCCCGGCATCGAAGAGGGCGCTGCCACCGATCTGGTGGAGGCCGCTCACGAGGTGTGCCCGTATTCCAAGGCCACTCGCGGCAACGTCGACGTGGACATCTCGGTCAAGGTCTAGCCGGGCAATTGGATCTAGCGATGCGAATCTCCGTCGCGGCGGTGATGGTCGGCGTGGCCGTCGGTACCGCGTCGGCGATGCCGGTCGCGGCCGCCCATCCCTCCGATCCCGGGGTGGTTTCCTATGCGGTCCTGGGCAAGGGGTCGGTCGGCAACGTCGTCGGTGGACCGATGGGTTGGGAAGCGGTATTCACCGAACCAGTTCAGAGCTATTTCGTCGATCTCGCCGACTGCAACAACTGGGCGGATATCGGGCTACCCGAGGTGTACAACGACCCGGACTTGGCGGCGTTCAACGGAGCCATCGCTCAGACCTCGGCCAGCGATCAGACCCACTTGGTCAAGCAGGCGGTCGGGGTGTTTGCCACCCCCGACGCCGCGGCCCGCGCCTTCCACCGGGTGGTCGACCGCACTGCCGGGTGTTCGGGTCAGACCACCGCGATGCACTTGGACAACGGGTCGACGCAGGTGTGGTCGTTTGCCGGAGGGCCCGCGACGGCGACCGACGAGAACTGGACCAAGCAGGAAGCGGGCACCGATCGGCGGTGCTTCAATCAAACCCGGCTGCGTGAAAACGTGTTGCTGCAGGCCAAGGTTTGCCAATCTGGCAACGCGGGACCCGCGGTCAACGTGCTGGCCGGAGCGATGCAGAACGCATTAGGGCAGTAGTGCGGAATGTGGGTATCCGGATATGCCAAGCCGCGAGCAGCCGCGGGAACGGGAATATGTCGGGGCGATCTGGATGATGAAGTGATGGCGGTTATCGTTCCGATAGCTGCCCAACATGGCGCTCGGCGAAGCGTGGTCGGGCCCGGAGGGATCGTGATATGACGCTCGCCGCTATCACCGCCGCGACCTCACAGCTGGATACCAGCCGCCCTGCCGATTCCGAAATGGCCGATTCTGCGGCCGCCGCGCAATACATCGCCGACGGTTGCTTGGTGGATGGTTCGGTGGGCCGCATCGGCCTTGAATTAGAGGCGCACTGCTTCGACCCGCTCGATCCCTATCGCAGGCCGAGTTGGGACGAGATCACCGAAGTCCTCGAGCTGTTACCCCCATTGCCGCACGGCAGCGCGGTCACCGTCGAGCCCGGCGGCGCCGTCGAACTGTCCGGTCCGCCGGAGGACGGCATCATCGCGGCCGTCGCCGCGATGAACAGCGACCAGGTCGTGCTGCGACAAGCGTTCGCGAATGCCGGATTGGGACTCGTGTTTTTGGGCGCTGACCCGCTGCGGTCGTCCCAGCGCGTCAACCCGGGCGCCCGTTACCGCGCCATGGAGCAGTTCTTCGCCGCGAGCCACTCCGGTGAGGCGGGCGCGGCGATGATGACGTCGACCGCCTCGGTCCAGGTCAATGTGGACGCGGGGCCGCAGTCCGGGTGGGCGGCGCGGGTACGGCTGGCTCATGCCCTGGGACCGACGATGATCGCGATCGCAGCCAACTCCCCGATGCTGGGCGGCGAATTCACCGGCTGGGTCTCGACCCGCCAGCGGGTTTGGGGCGCAATGGATTCGGCACGGTGCGGACCCGTCCTGGGCGCCAGCGGCGAGGATCCGGGTACCGACTGGGCCCGTTACGCGCTAAAGGCGCCGGTGATGCTGGTGAACAACCCGGAGGCCGTCGCGGTGACGCAGTGGGTGCCTTTCACCGACTGGGTCGACGGCCGCTTCCTGCTCGGCGATCGGCGACCCACCATCGCCGACCTGGAATATCACCTGACCACGTTGTTCCCGCCGGTGCGCCCCAGGCAATGGCTGGAGATCCGCTACCTCGACACGCTGCCGGATGCCCTCTGGCCCTCCGTGGTGTTCACCCTGGTGACTCTGCTCGACGACCCGGTGGCCGCCGACCTGGCCGCCGAGGCGGTCGAACCGGTGGCCACCGCGTGGGACACAGCGGCCCGGCTCGGTCTGAGTGATCGCCGGCTGTGTGCGGCGGCCAACAGGTGCGTGGCGATCGCAGCCGAAAGGGCGCCAGTGGAGCTGACCGACGCAATGCGGCGGCTGGTTGACAACGTCGAACAGGGTCGATGTCCGGGCGACGATTTCTCCGACCAAGTGGTCGACCACGGCATCGCGACTACCGTCTCGCAGTTGGCGCAAGGGGGCGTGTGACTTCCAGGGAAAGACTCGCCGGCGATCTGGAGCGGGCACGCACGCGCACGTTGCGGCTGGTCGATTTCGACGATGACGAACTGCGCCGCCAATACGACCCGTTGATGAGTCCGCTGGTATGGGATTTGGCGCACATCGGTCAACAGGAAGAGTTGTGGCTGCTGCGCGGCGGTGACCCGGATCGGCCCGGAATCCTGCCGCCGCCGGTCGAGGGTCTCTACGACGCCTTCGAGCATTCCCGCGCCAGTCGCGTCGAGCTACCGTTGTTGTCCCCGAACGAAGCGCGATCGTATTGCCGCACAGTGCGTTCCGCCGCACTGGATGCGCTGGACGCGTTGCCCGACGACCCCGCCGGTGACCACGCGGCGTTCGTGTACGGCATGGTGGTCAGTCACGAAAATCAGCACGACGAAACCATGTTGCAGGCGCTGAACCTGCGCACCGGCGCGGCGTTGCTGCGCGAGTCCGCTGACTTACCCGCGGGCCGCCCGGGAATCGCCGGAACGTCGGTGCTGGTGCCGGGCGGCCCCTTCGTGCTCGGTGTGGACGCCGCGGACGAACCGTACTCGTTGGACAACGAGCGTCCCGCCCACGTCGTCGACGTACCCGCGTTCCGGATCGGCCGGGTTCCGGTCACCAACGGCGAATGGCAACAATTCGTCGACGACGGTGGCTACACCGATGCGGGGTGGTGGTCTCCCCGCGGCTGGGAGCACCGGCTGAGCGCGGGCCTGACCGCACCGCAGTTCTGGAGCTCCGACGCACGCACGCGCACCCGGTTCGGCCACGTCGAAGACATTCCAGCCGACGAGCCCGTGCAGCACGTCACCTACTTCGAGGCCGAGGCCTACGCGGCCTGGGCCGGTGCCCGGCTGCCCACCGAAGTCGAATGGGAGAAGGCCTGCGCCTGGGATCCGGTGGCCAACACCCGGCGTCGTTACCCGTGGGGTTCGCAGGACCCGTCGGAGGATCTCGTCAACCTGGGTGGCACGGCAGTGCGTCCGGCACCCGCGGGCGCCTACCCCGCGGGCGCTTCGGCGTACGGGGTCGAGCAGATGCTCGGCGACGTCTGGGAATGGACCAGCTCGCCGCTGCGGCCCTGGCCGGGATTCGTCCCGATGATCTACGAGCGTTACTCACAACCGTTCTTCGACGGCGACTACCGGGTGCTGCGCGGCGGGTCGTGGGCCGTGGAATCGGCCATCCTGCGGCCCAGTTTCCGCAACTGGGATCACCCGTTCCGTCGTCAGATCTTCTCGGGTGTCCGGTTGGCCTGGGACGTCCCCGATGCTGGAGGCTCCGCCTGATGTGCCGTCATCTCGGCTGGCTGGGGGCCGAGGCCTCGGTGTCCTCGTTGGTGCTCGAGCCGCCGTACGGCCTGCGGGTGCAGTCCTATACCCCGCGTCAGCAAAAGCATGGTCTGATCAACGCCGACGGTTGGGGCGTCGGGTTTTTCGACTCAGAGGTGCCGCGGCGGTGGCGGAGCGCGGCGCCGATATGGGGCGACACGTCGTTGGAATCAGTCGCGCCGGCACTGCGCAGCCACTGTGTGGTGGCCGCGGTGCGCTCGGCCACCGTTGGCATGCCGATCGACGTCAGCGCCACCGCGCCGTTCACCGACGGACAATGGCTGTTGTCGCACAACGGTATTGTCGACCGTACCGTGCTACCGTTGACTTCTTCGGCCGAATCCGTTTGCGATAGTGCGATGTTGGCGGCGACCATCTTCGCACTCGGGTTGGATGCGCTGGGTGAGACCATCGCGCAGATCGGGTCACTTGATCGAGGTGCCAGGCTGAACATCCTGGCCGCCGACGGTTCTCGAATGCTCGCCACCGCTTGGGGCGACACCCTGTCCATCCTGCGCCGGGACGACGGCGTGGTGCTCGCCAGCGAACCATATGACAACGACTCAGAGTGGGAGGATGTGCCGGATCGTCACCTTGTCGAAGTCACTCCGGATCACGTCACGCTCACCGCGCTCGACTAACCGAAAGGAACTTCATGACGCTCACGCTGTCCAACCACCTCGCCGCCGACTCGGCGCCTCGGGCGTTGCGCCGCGATGTATTCGATGGCCTGCAGTCCAGCCCGAAGTCGTTGCCGCCCAAGTGGTTCTACGATTCCGTTGGTAGTGATCTGTTCGACCAGATCACCCGGTTACCGGAGTACTATCCGACCCGCGCCGAAGCCGAGATTCTGCGTTCCCGGTCGGCTGAAATCGCGTCGTCCAGCCAGGCCGACACGCTGGTCGAGCTGGGCGCCGGTACGTCGGAAAAAACCCGACAGCTGCTGGACGCATTGCGCGATCGTGGATCGCTACGCGGGTTCGTGCCGTTCGACGTCGACGCGAGCATGCTGGAGGCGACCGCGAGCGCGATCCAAGGTGAATACCCTGACGTCGAGATCAAGGCTGTCTGTGGCGATTTCGAAGAGCACCTGGCCGAGATCCCGAGCGGCGGGCGGCGCCTGTTCGTGTTCCTCGGGTCGACGATCGGCAACCTGACACCCGGCCCTCGCGCCGAGTTCCTCGCGGCGTTGTCCGCGGTGATGCGGCCGGGTGACAGCCTGCTGCTGGGCACCGACCTGGTCAAGGACATCGGCCGCCTGGTGCGCGCCTATGACGACTCCGCCGGGGTGACGTCGCGCTTCAATCGCAATGTGCTCGCGGTGATAAACCGGGAACTGGCAGCCGATTTCGACGTCGACGCCTATCGGCACGTGGCCCGCTGGAACAGCGACGAGGAGCGCATCGAAATGTGGCTGCGGTCTGAGCGGGCGCAGCGGGTGCGGATCAACGCGCTCGAGCTGACCGTCGACTTCGCCGCCGGCGAAGAAATGCTCACCGAAGTGTCCTGCAAATTCCACCCCGACGGCGTGAGCGCCGAATTGGCCGACGCCGGTCTGCGCCATGTTCAGTGGTGGACGGACAGTGCAGGCGATTTCGGGCTTTCGTTAGCGCTGAAGTGAGCGATAGCGATTCGCTGGCCGACCGATGGCGGGAGGCTCGCCCGCCGGCTGCCGGGCTGCACCTGGACAGCGCGGCGTGTTCGCGCCAGAGTCTCTCGGTGATCGACGCCGCGGCCCAGCATGCGCGGTACGAGGCCGAGGTCGGCGGCTATGTTGCGGCCGAGGCCGCCGCACCCGTGCTCGACGCCGGGCGCGCCGCATTCGCCGCGCTGAGCGGCATGCCCGCGGCAGAGGTCGTGTACACCACCGGCGCCCTGAACGCATTGGATCTGCTGCTCGGCAGCTGGCCGGCCGACGGTAGGAAGGTGGCTTGCCTGCCCGGCGAATACGGCCCCAACCTGGCCGTGCTGGCGGCACACGGATTCGACCGTCAGCTGCTGCCGACCCTCGGCGACGGCAGGTTGGCCCTCGACGACGCGGCGTTCGCCCTGGAGGCAGAGCGTCCGGACTTCGTCCACCTGACGGCGGTCGCCAGCCACAGCGGTGTGGTGCAACCGCTGACGATGATCGCCCGGCTGTGCGGCGAGTTGGGGTTGCCGTTGGTCGTCGACGCGGCCCAAGCGTTGGGTCAGGTGGACTGCGCGGCGGACGCCGACGTCATGTATTCCACGTCGCGCAAGTGGATCGCGGGGCCGCGCGGCGTGGGCGTCCTCGCGGTGCGCCCTGACCTGATGGAGCGGTTGTCTCCCCGGCTGGCTGCACCGGAGTGGGCGCCGAAATCGACGGTCGCCCAGCAGCTTGAATTCGGCGAGGCCAACATTGCTGCGCGGGTGGGGTTTTCGGTGGCACTGGGCGAATATTTGGCATCCGGGCCCGAGGCCGTGCGGACCCGGCTGGCCGAGCTGGGCAGCATCAGCCGTTCATTGCTGGCCGATGTGCCCGGCTGGACGTTGATCGAGGAGGCCGAAGAGCCCAGTGCGATAACCACTTTGAGCCCGGTCGACGGTGCAGACCCGCAGGCGGTGCGGGAGTGGTTGCTCGCCGAACGGCGGATCCTGACCACCTACATCGGGGTGCAGCGGGCGCCGCTGGAGCTACCCGGGCCGCTGCTGCGGATCTCGCCCCACGCCGACACCACCGCCGACGACTTGGAAAGCTTCGCTGAAGCGCTGATCGCGGCGACAGCCGCCACCGCGGCCGCGTAGCCACGGCCAAACCGTCTAGTCGGCTTTGTTTGCCGTCAGTAGGAAGGCGGGCAGCTTCATCCGGCCCTTGTCGTCGCGATCATGTGACGGCCCGTCGGAGACCGGCGGGATGTTCGCGTGAATGTACGCGGGTCGGATCTCGTCGATCTCCCAGTACTTGCTCACCGCGCTACGCAATTCGTCCTCGTCGACCTCGTTGGGCTTGGTTTCCCACTCGGCGGGGAAAGCGCCCTTGGCGAACACCAGCACGTAGTAGCTGGCCCCCGGAGCCGCCGCGCGGTGTATCGAGTTCAGGTAGCCGTCGCGGCCCTCGACCGGCAGCGAATGAAACAGCGTGCTATCGACGACCGTGTTGAACCGTCCGTCGTAGCCGGTGAACGAGGTGATGTCGGCCTGCACGAAGCTGGCGTTGCTCAAGCCGCGTTCTTGAGCCACCTTGGTGGCGGCCGCGACGGCGGTCGGCGTGAGGTCGATGCCGACCACGGTGTAGCCCTGCGTGGCCAGCGTCAACGACAGCTCGGCGTACCCGCAGCCCGCGTCCAACACGTCGCTATGAAACTTTCCGGCCGCGATCAGCGCGGCCAACTCCGGCTGCGGCTCACCGATATTCCACGGCGGCGGGCCTTCGAACTCGCCCTGCTCGCGATATGCACTGTCCCAATCCATTACCTCAGGTGCCATGGTTCTCCTCGTGCGCTGTTACGGACTCCAGGTATGAACCGGTTCGTTGGTGTGCATGTGCTCGCAGTACCGGCGCAACATCTCGGCCAGTGCCGCGGGCCGACTCAGACCCTCGTCCTCCAGGGTACGCACGGTCGCCACCTGCCAGCCGGCGCCGTTGCGGCCCGCTTTGGCGCGGCCCTCGATGACCCCCAGGAACCGGTCACGCACCTCGGCGTCGACACCCCAGCTGTCCAGCCCGTCATAGGCGATCGGCAGCAATGTATCGAGCACCAATTCCCGCGCCGGCACTTCGCCAAGTTCGGGCCAGTACAGCCGGGCAGCCATGCCGTTGCGCGCTGCTTCGCTGAAATTTGCATGCGCCGCAGTGAAACTCATGTTGTTCCAGAGCGGGTTCTCTGCGGTGGACAAGCTGCGTAGCATTCCGTAGTAGAAGGCCGAGTTCGCCAGCATGTCGATCACGGTCGGCCCGGCCGGCAACACCCGGTTCTCCAGGCGCAGATGCGGGCGCCCGTCGAAAACGTCGTAGACCGGCCGATTCCAGCGGTACACGGTGCCGTTGTGCAGGCGCAATTCGGCGAGCTTCGGAGCGCGTCCGGCGGCCAGCTCGGCGGCCGGATCCTCGTCGGACAACTCGGGCAGCAGCGACGGGAAGTAGCGGATATTCTCTTTGAACAGATCGAGGATCGAGCCGATCCAGGCTTCGCCGAACCACACCCGTGGCCGCACGCCTTGGGTCTGCAGCTCCTCCGGCCTGGTGTCGGTGGACTGCGTGAAGACCTCGATACGGGTCTCCGCCCACAACTGGTGACCGAAGAAATAAGGTGAGTTGGCGCCCAGCGCCAGCTGCGGGCCGGCGATCACCTGGGCCGCATTCCAGTTCGGGGCGAAGTCCTCCGGAGCCACTTGCAAGTGCAATTGCACACTGGTGCAGGCGGATTCGGGAGCGATGGACGCTGCCTGCCAGCTCAGCGGTTCCGGGCCCGAGATGTGGATCGGAATGTCCTCGCCGCGGGCATCGAAGATCGAATCATTCAGGGCCGCATATCTGGCCGACTCGCTCATCCAGCCGTCGTCGAGATGTTCGGGCATCAACGTGGGCAGGATGCCGATCATCACGATGTGGGCCCCGCCCGCGCTGGCCTTGGTCTCGGCGTTGTTGAGGCTGGCCCGTACTTCGGCTTCCAAATCCAGACCGGTATGCCCGGGCAGTGGCCGGGGCGGAACATTGAATTCGATGTTGTAGGCGCCCAATTCGGTCTGGTAAGCCGGATCCGCGATCGCGGCCAAGACGTCTCGGTTCAACATGGCGGGTTGATAGTCGGCGTCGACGAGGTTGCATTCGATTTCCATGCCGGTAAGCGGGTGGTCGGAATCGAAGCGTGATCGGGCGAGCATCGTCTCGAAGACGTCTAGACACAGTTGCACCTTGCGCCGGTACTCCCGCCGATGTGCACGGTCATACGTGGTGCGTTTGACCTCGTCGCCCACAAAGCCGATGGAACAGGTTTACCGGCGGTAACGCAAGAGTGACGGTCTGACCAGTGTCATCGCCATCTGCTGCCGATCGGGTGGACGGGTAGACCATCATGGACGATGAAGTGTCACAGCCCACGACCCAGGAGCGAAATTGGCCGAGTCCGCCGAGTTCGTAGCCGCCATCGATCAGGGCACTACCAGCACTCGCTGCATGATTTTCGATCACGACGGTGCCGAGGTGGCTCGCCACCAGCTCGAGCATGAGCAGATTCTGCCCCGCGCCGGCTGGGTCGAGCACAATCCGATCGAAATCTGGGAGCGCACCTCATCGGTGCTGCTGTCAGTGCTCAATGACGCCAGGTTCTCGGCGCAAAATATTGCAGCACTTGGGATTACGAATCAACGCGAGACCACACTGGTGTGGGATAGGCACACCGGGCGGCCTTACTGCAACGCGATCGTCTGGCAGGACACCCGCACCGACCGGATCGCGTCGGCGCTGGAGCGCGATGGCCGCGGTGACGTGATCCGCCGCAAGGCGGGCCTGCCGCCGGCGACCTATTTTTCCGGCGGGAAGTTGCAGTGGATCCTCGACAACGTCGACGGGGTGCGCGCGGCGGCGGAGCGTGGTGACGCCCTGTTCGGCACAGCCGACAGCTGGGTGCTGTGGAATCTGACCGGCGGCACTCGGGGCGGCGTTCACGTCACCGATGTGACCAATGCCAGCCGGACCATGCTGATGGACTTAGAGACGCTCGACTGGGATGACGAGCTGCTGTCGTTCTTTTCCATTCCGCGCGAGATGCTGCCTGCGATCGCGTCGTCATCGCCGCGGCAGCCCTACGGCTGCAGCCTGGACAGCGGGCCGCTGGGCGGCGAAGTGCCGATCACCGGCATGCTGGGTGACCAGCACGCGGCGATGGTCGGTCAGGTGTGTTTGGATGCCGGGCAGGCGAAAAACACCTACGGCACCGGCAATTTCCTGCTGCTCAATACCGGCGAATCGATCGTGCGGTCGACCAATGGTCTGGTGACCACCGTCTGCTACCAGTTCGGCGACGCCAAACCCGTTTACGCACTTGAGGGTTCGATCGCGGTGACCGGCTCGGCGGTGCAGTGGCTGCGCGATCAGCTCGGCATCATCAGTGGCGCAGCGCAAAGCGAATGGCTGGCAAGCCAAGTCGAGGACAACGGCGGGGTGTATTTCGTCCCCGCGTTTTCCGGGTTGTTCGCGCCCTACTGGCGATCCGATGCCCGGGGCGCGATCGTGGGGCTGTCGCGGTTCAACACCAACGCGCACCTGGCCCGCGCGACACTGGAGGCGATCTGCTACCAAAGCCGGGATGTGGTGGACGCCATGGCCGCGGATTCCGGTGTGCGCCTTGAGGTGCTGAAGGTCGACGGCGGTATCACCAAAAACGACCTGTGCATGCAAATTCAGGCGGATGTGCTGGGCGTGGACGTGGTCAGGCCGGTGGTCGCCGAGACGACGGCGCTGGGTGCCGCCTATGCGGCCGGCCTGGCGGTCGGGTTCTGGACCGACCCGTCCGACCTGCGGGCGAACTGGCAGGAGGACAAGAGATGGACGCCGGCGTGGGACGACGACAAGCGCGCCGCGGGGTATGCGGGCTGGCAAAAGGCGGTGCAGCGGACCCTGGACTGGGTCGACGTGTCCTAGGCGCGCGAAATCCCCGCCGGCAGGTGATGGCGGCGGGGATTTCAGTGGCGATCAGTCTTCCCCGAGGATGCCGTAGATCTCGCGTCGCGCGTTGTTGACGATGTCGACGATGCGCTGCTGTTGTTCGGAACTGGCGGTGTGCGCGGATTGCGCTACCGCGCCGAACAATTGGCCCACCGCTGCGCGCAGGTTGACCTGCCCGGGGTCGGCGCCTTCGGTGATCTCTTCCCACGGCGGGGTCTCGATCTTCTCGGCGGCCGCACGGCCAGTGTCGGTCAGCTCGAAAAGCTTTTTGCTGCCTTCGCTTTCGCTCGCGGTGATCAGGCCCTCGTCGTCCAGCAACTGAAGCGTTGGGTAGACGGAGCCGGGGCTCGGCTTCCATAGCCCGTTGCTGCGTTCGGCGATCGTCTGGATCATCTCGTAGCCGTGCATCGGCTGCTCGGCGAGCAGCTTCAGGATGGCCGCCCGCACGTCACCGCGCTTGCCACGGCCGGGTCCGCCGCGCCGGAAGCCGCCACGTCGGCCGCCTGGGCCGAAGCCCGGACCGAAACCCGGACCGAAACCTGGGCCAAAGCCGGGTCCGAATCCGGGGCCGAAGCCCTGGTCACCGCCGTGCTCGCGGAGCTGCTCGAAGAATTCCCTTCGGGCTTGCCGCTTGGCGCCGTGCAGGGCACGCCGTTGGACGGGACCGAGACCGGCACCGGGTCCGAAACCCAATCTGAGGCCGGGTCGTCCGGCGAATGGGCCGTCGGGGGGAGTGAATGGGTTGCTCATGTGTGTAGTCCTTACGTTCTTGGGGTCGCGCACCGGATGGGCGCTTCGGAATATCACGATATATCGGAAACGATCGTGATGCAACGTTCTATTCCGGATGAAAATCGCGAAGAGCGTTCGAACGGGGCCTGACCTGGGTCAGACGAACGTCACACCGGCGATGCGGCGCCGTCGTTTGTATCCGCTGGCCGACGGGTAAATGCCAGGTGATGAACGCTGACAACGCCAACGTGACGTTCGAGACCGAAAACCGCAGCACAGCGGACCCGGCGCCGCATCAAACCGGCCGCGGGGGGCACGCGTGGCCGTGGATCAACTGGGGGCTGGCGCTCTCGACGGTGCCCGGTGCGGCGATCGTGATGCTGTTCGCGCTCGGTGCCGTGATGAGTACCGATGGCTGCGCCGGCGGCGGTTGTCCCAACCTGGGCCGCGGCGGGATCGATTTCGGTATCGCGTTCTATGGCGCACCGCTGGTGGCCTTCGTCGTCATCGTCATCTCGTTTTTCACGGCGAAGCGCCGTAAGGGCATCGTGGTTCCGCTGTGCGGATGGGCGCTGTTGGTCGCCGACGTCGCGGTGATGGTGGCCAGCGTCGCCAGCTAGACGCGCCTACTAGTGAGGCGGCGAGAATCCGCCGTACTGATCCTGCGCCGGCCAAGAAGCCGGCTGTGCCGATCCCTGCTCCGGCCATGGGACTGGCGAGCCGGGAAATTGGGGTCCGGCCGCCCAGGGTGGCGGTCCCGCCGGCCACGGCGCGGGTCCCATCGGCGCCGGCGGACGAAGTCGCGCATATTCCCGGCGGTGTCGTTCGGCGAGGACGGCGGCAAGCACCAGTTCCGGCGGAGTGCCGGGTGGGGGCGGCGGAGCGATCCGGTGTACCACGTCGCTGGCGATGCGGTATGCCATTTGCTGCCGTAACTGACGATCGAGTTGCGGTGCCCGGGAAAGGAATTGGCGCGCAACTTCGGCCTGACCGGCATCTAGGCCGGACAGCTGCATCGACGACGCCCACCACGCCAGCGCCGGCGGCATCATCGGCGGTGGCCCCAATCGGGGTGCGCGTTCGCTGACGACGATTGTGCCGGCGAAGATGTCGCCGATGCGCTTGGCTTTTGGGGACAAGATGCTGCTGATCACCGCGGGGCTGCCCAGGAACATCCAGATCTCGATCACCGAGGCCAGCGCGCGAAACAGGGCCTGCCTGAACCGTTCTGGCCCGCCATCGTCGGACACCACTCGCAGGCCCATCACGATCTTGCCCACCGATCGTCCCCGCGTGGCGGTTTCGAAGATCAACGGATACCCGAGCATCACCAGCACCGTGAAGATGATCAGCACGGCCGTGCTCAGCGCCGTGTCGAATTGAGTCAGGGAGGCCGCCCACAACATGAGGCCGAGCACGTAGCAGATGAACATCACCGTGATATCGACCAGCGCGCTGACCGCCCGCACCGGCAACTGGGCGATCTGCACATCGAGCACCACAGCGTCCCCGGTCACCACCTCCGACATAACACCGAACGGTACAGGTGGGTATCACCGGCCGTATCCGACTGCATCAAAAATGCCGTTAGGCTGCCCAAGGTGGACGTCGACGCATTCGTGCTGGCCCATCGCGGTACCTGGGACCGGCTGGAGCAGTTGATCAAGAAGCGCAGGTCGCTGACCGGCGCCGAAGTCGACGAGCTCGTCGAGCTCTATCAGCGGGTGTCGACCCACCTGTCGACGCTGCGTTCGGCGTCGTCAGATTCGCTGATGATCGGGCGGCTCTCCAGCCTGATCGCGCGTGCCCGCTCTGCGGTCACCGGTGCCCACGCGCCGGTGAGCAGTGCGTTCGCCCGGTTCTGGACGGTGTCGTTCCCGGTGGTCGCTTACCGCACCTGGCGGTGGTGGTTGGGCACGGCGGTGGCGTTTTTCGCCGTCGTGGTGGTCATCGCGTTCTGGGTCGCGGGCAATCCAGAGGTGCAGTCGGCGGTCGGAACACCAAGTGACATCGACCAATTGATTAACCACGATGTCGCGTCCTATTACAGCGACCACCCCGCGCTGGCGTTCGCCTTGCAGGTCTGGGTGAACAATTCCTGGCTGGCCGCCCAGTGCATCGCGCTCTCGGTGTTGCTGGGGCTGCCGATTCCGTTCCTACTGTTCGAAAACGCGGCCAATGTCGGGTTGATCGCCGGTCTGATGTTTCACGCAGGCAAGGGCGGCATCCTGCTGGGTCTGCTACTGCCGCACGGGTTGTTGGAGCTGACAGCGGTATTCCTAGCCGGTGCGGCGGGCATGCGGCTGGGGTGGTCGGTGATATCGCCCGGAGACCGGCCGCGCGGCCAAGTGCTTGCCGAACAAGGCCGGGCCGTCGTGTCGGTCGCGGTGGGATTGGCCGGCGTATTGTTGGTCTCCGGGTTGATCGAAGCATTGGTGACGCCGGCGCCGTTGCCGACGTTCGTCCGGGTTGGCATCGGAATCATCGCCGAGGCGGCGTTCTTGTCCTATATCGCATACTTCGGCCGTCGCGCCGCGAAGGCAGGGGAGACCGGCGATATCGACGAGGCGCCCGACGTGGTCCCAACCGGGTGAGCAGCGAAAGCTAAAGCCGGCCGGTCGCTTTCATCGCCAGATAACGATCGGCAAGGGCGGGCGCGAGTTCGCTAGGCAAGGCATCGACGACCTCCACCCCGCTTTGGCGCAACCGCGCCGCGATCGTCCGGCGATCATTGCGGGAGCGCTCGGCGGCCGCCGCGTCGTACACCGCAGCCGCATCCGAACGCCCGTTTGCCATTTGGTCGACGCGAGGATCGGCCACCGCGGCGAGCAGCACGTGATGCTTGGACGACAGTTGCGGCAACACGGGCAGTAGGCCCTCGTCGAGAGCGGTTGCGTTCAAGTCCGTCAGCAGCACCACCAGCGACCGTCGCCGGGTGCGCCGGGCTATCGCGGCAACCATTGCCCGCCAATCAGACTCGACCAGTGTCGGTTGCAGCGGTGCCATTGCTTCGACGAGTTGGGCGAGCAGCTCGGTGCGGGACGCACCGAATACGCGGGCCCGGCTTACCCGATCGTGGGCAAGGAAGTCGACGTGGTCGCCCGCCCGCGACGCGAGTGCGGCCAGCAGCAGTGCCGCGTCCATCGACCAGTCCAGTCGGGGCCAGCCCGCCGGGTCGGCGGCGGTCGGATCGACACCGACCCGGCCCGCTGCCATGCGTCCGGTGTCGAGCACAAGTACCACTCGGCGGTCGCGCTCGGGCCGCCAGGTACGGACCATGACATCGGCGCGTCGGGCGGTCGCACGCCAGTCGATCGAACGCACGTCGTCGCCGACGACATACTCACGCAGCGAATCAAATTCGGTGCCCTGTCCGCGGATCAGCGTCGGCAACAGCCCGTCGATCTCGCGTAGTTTGGCAAGCCGCGATGGTAGGTGCTTGCGGGACAAGAACGGCGGCAGCACCCGGACCTGGCCGGGCACCGCTTGCGAACTCTGCCGTCCCGCCAATCCGAGCGGCCCGATCGACCGCGCCGTGACCACAGCCGCCCGCTGATCGCCGCGGCGCACCGGTCGCAACTGTGTCTGGATTTGGTGCCGCTGTCCGGCGGCGATGTTGACAGCGTGCGTACGTGGTTCGGCGCGCGCGCTGGGTGGCCAGGCATCGCGGATCTGGCCGCGAAAGCCGCGGCGTCCGTCGTTGTTGATCAGCAGCGTCGCATCGACCTGCTGGCCGAGCCGGACCGAGGTATCGGGGGAACGGGTGTAGTGCAGTCTGCGCGGGCTGGCCGCCAGGGTTACGTCGACCGCCACCACCACCGTCAGCGCCACCAACAGCAGCACGAAAGCTGTTGCCGGCCATGGTGAGAGCGCGATCGGCAGGACGCAGATCAGCGCCAACAAGCCGGTGCGCCCAGTGAGGATCACTAGCGGGGCACCGGAACCGATGCCAGAATTCCCTCGAGCACGCCGTCCGGCGTGGCGCCTTCCAACTCGGCTTCGGGTCGCAACATCACCCGGTGCCGCAGCGTTGGCCGCGCCATGGCCTTCACGTCGTCGGGAGTGACGTAGTTGCGGCCGGACAGCCACGCCCACGACCGGGCGGTGCCGAGCAGCGCTGTCGCGCCGCGTGGGGACACACCCAGCTGCAGTGCGGGTGACGACCGGGTGGCCCCGACGATGTCGACGATGTAGCCCAGTATCTCGTCAGCGATCAGGACCTGTTGCACGGCTTTTCGGCCGGCCGCCAGTTCGGCGGGGCCGGCCACCGGCTGGATCAGGGACAAGTCGCGCGGATCGAAGCCGTGTGCGTGCCGGCCGAGGATGGCGATCTCGGAGTCACGAGAGGGCAGCGTCACATTCAGTTTCAGCAGGAAGCGGTCCAGCTGGGCTTCGGGTAACTGGTAGGTGCCCTCGTATTCGATCGGGTTCTGGGTCGCGGCGACGATGAACGGGTCGGGCAGTGGTCTGGATTCGCCATCTACAGTGACTTGACGCTCCTCCATCGCCTCGAGCAGTGCGGCCTGCGTTTTGGGCGGGGTGCGGTTGATCTCGTCGGCCAGCAGCAGGTTGGTGAACACCGGGCCCGGCCGGAACGTGAAGGCGGCGCTGCGTGTGTCATACACCAGTGAGCCGGTGACGTCGCCGGGCATCAGGTCAGGGGTGAACTGCACCCGCTTGAATTCCAGTTGCAATGCGGCGGACAACGCTCGGACCAACAGCGTCTTCGCCACTCCGGGAACACCTTCCAACAACACGTGGCCGCGACACAGCAGCGCGATCACCAGGCCGCTGACCACACCTTCCTGTCCGACGACGGCCTTGGCGAGCTCGCCGCGCAAGGCCAGCAACGCATCTCGTGCCGATTCGGCGTTAGGGGCGGTAGACGGTTGAGTCACGAGTGTGCGACCTGCCTTTCGATTTCGTCGAGCGCGCGAGCGAGTTGTAAGAGGTCGTTGTCGGTGGCCGGAGGTGGTCCGAACAGCTGGTAGGAAACGAATCCCGCATCGGTCCCGCTACGCCGGGCCACGGTCGACACGACCGCCTGCGCCGGAGCCTGCGGGCCCAGGCCCAGCCGGGGCAGCAGTCGCTGCAGCGTGGCGGTGCGCAGTGCCTCGGCAGCGCGATCGCGTGCCCGGCGAGACCGGTAAAGCCGCCCACGTCCTTCCACTGTCTCCGACGCGCGCACCACGACGGGCAACTGCTCGGCGACCAGCGGACCGGGCCGACGTCCCTTCCACAGCGCAATCAAAAACACGACCAGCCACAGCTGCCAGACAACCCAGATGACGTTGTCCGGAATCAAGTCCGAAACCGATGCCGGAGAAGACGTTTCACCTTCGATTCGGTGCGGGGCGTACCAGATGACGCGGGGCCGGTCGCCCGCGAGGTTCATCGCCAGGGCGGCATTGCCCGCCTGCAGCAGGCCTTCGTTGGTCATGAAGTCGGTGCTGCCGACCGCGGTGATCGTTCGGCCACCATCGCGATACCGGATCAGCACCCCGTCATAGCAACTCGTCATTGTCCGGCCGTCGCGAGCCTGGTAGGTGTCGCTGATCCCGAATCGTGCTGAGCCGGCGCGAGTAGCTTCGCGCAGAGTGCACTTCGCGTCGCTGTCAAAGGAGCTGGCGGCCGAGATGCGGATACCCGGCATCAAGGCCTCGCGGGTTCGCGCCGTCGGTTCCACCAACAGAAGATCCCCGGGGGCTTTCGCCAGCCGGTCCAGTAGCGCGTTGTCGGTCAGGTACTGACTTTGTGCCACCAGGATCAGCGTGTCGGGGCGCGCCGCCCGTTCGACGTCGGCGATGCTGTCGGCCACGACAACCTCGACGCCTCCGTCGCGCAACAGCGTCACCAGTGCGTGCGCGCCCGCGGGTTCTGTGGAGTCCGCGGCCATCCGGGCACCGGGCCGCGGCATGGTCAGGTAGGCACCTATTCCCGCGATGACCGCCAGCACCACCAGCGTGAGCACCGCCCAGCGCCAGGAGCGCCATCGACCCGCCGGTGTACCGGTTGCCGGAGATGCCTCGGTAGTCGCCGTCATCGGACCTGCGCCCATGAATCGACGGCTGCGGCATGTCCGGTCGCTGATGCGGCGGCGGGTCCACGCGACCGCAGGTGGTCGTCGAGATCGGCGATCATCTGGTAGGCGACTTGAGTCCCGGGTACCTCGCCGTAGGTGACATCGTTGAATGCCGTTGCCGCCTGGGTTAATTCGGCCGCCAAATGCGGCAAAGCGGCTCCGGCATCGCCGGCAAGTTCGTTGGCGGTGCGGCCCGGTGCCGGCTCGAGCACGCCCGTCTCCTCGAGCTGGCGGGCGACGGCGCGCAACCGATGACGGATCGCTGCGGTCCAATTTCCTTCCGCTGCATAGCCTTGCGCTGTCGCGCGGTGCTGGGCCGCGGTGAGCTGTGCGGCTTCGAACAACGCGTAGTCGCCGCCGCGCTTGGTTCGCATGGTGCGTCGTGCGATGTGGATGACGACGATCACCGCGACGACAAACAAGGTCAGCAACACCGTGGTGGTCAACCATCCGCCCGGTACCGACGAAGTTTTCTGCAACAGCCGATACAACAGCTCGTTGATCCAGTCGATGAACTGTTGCCCCGCAGAAGCCTTGGTATAGATCGGTTTGTCGAGCTCGGCCTGTGCGGCCTGGTGTGCGGCATCGCGGTCGATGTCGATGGAAGGCACTGTCAGCTAATCCTCACAGCGGCCGGGTCAGCCAGAGGTTATCGGTGGACGTGCCCGCATAGGATCCGCTGGCGGCGCCGGATTGCAGCACCAGGTCGAATGCCTCGGCGCGCATTCGCCGGTCGGTATAGAGCAGCACGATGACGCCGGCGTTGAACGGCGCCGTGATGATCTGCCCGATCGCCGCTCCGATGGACGCGATCGTGGTGCCGGCGAGCAACGCTCCGATGGACACCCCGCCGACCATCATGACCTGGCTGACGATGCTGAACGGTGCCGCGACCGCGCCCGAGACGACACTGGCCACAATGTAGGTCAGGACCCGGATGCCGAGAACCCGCCAGAATCCGTTGCGGATCAGCGAGAAAGACCTGGTGATCGCGGCGAACACCGGCAACCTTTCCAGCACGATCAGCACGGGCGCGAACAGCACCACCGTGTACAGATATACCGACAACGCGATCACGAAGAGCCCCAGCGGGATACCCAGGAGAACCGCGGCGGCTCCGTTGCCGACCGCCGCCACCACGGCGACGAACACCAGCACCAACCCGACAAGGGCCGCCAGTACTGCCCCTTCCAACACTGCCAGCCCGAGCAAGGGGAGCAGCCGCCCACGAATCTTGACCCACGTCTCGCCAATGGTGATCGATGACCCGAACACTGCCCGCCCGACGATGACGGTGAGCATTCCGGACAGCAGCATGCTGCCCAGCCAGGTGACGAGCAGGCCGGCGGCCATCGACGCCAACCACCCGCCGACTGCCCCCAAATTCGGCGCGTGCGGCTGATCAGTCGAGATGCGGCCGTAGGTGGCCAGGGGTCCGACGGTGGCGGCCAGCGAAATGATCTGCATGACCACCACCACCATCGCGGTCAGCCCCAGCGTCGCCTTGGGATTGGTGCGGACGTAGCTGACCGAGCCGTTGAAAATCTCGCTCAGGGTCAACGGCCGCAGCGGAATGATGCCGGGTTTGAGCGCTCCGGGGACCGGCGCGGGGCCGTAGCCAGGCGGTGGGCCATACCCGGGCGGTGGGCCGTAGCCAGGTGGCGGGCCGTAGCCAGGTGGTGGCGGGCCATAGCCTGGAGGTGGCGAGCCGTAGCCAGGAGG
>Ga0182030_10004840_pt1 | contig 28764 bp, 36 predicted proteins | sample 812S3MmetaG_FD_121299 | JGI IMG/M metagenome (GOLD analysis project Ga0182030, IMG submission 121299) | Permafrost microbial communities from Stordalen Mire, Sweden - 812S3M metaG (Illumina Assembly) | ecosystem: Environmental > Terrestrial > Soil > Wetlands > Permafrost | place: Sweden...
AAGTATGAAACCGTGTTGTTTATGGGGTTATTTTATTGCATTCGGCCTTGATCAAAGAATTAGCACATATGACAAGACTTTCGGCATGGTTGGAGAGTTCCACCGCCAGCATGTTTGTCACTTGTTTCTACAACAGTCGATCCGGAGGCCCTTCCCCGTCAGTGATGAGGGAGACACAGCGTCTCGTTCCTGGGAGGGATTGAATATCACTGCCGCTGCTCAGATCTATGCACGTCAATTGCCGGTGAGCCACAGATGATTTCCATTTCCCCTGTAATTCCCAATTCCGGAAGAACGGATTGCAGGGAGACTAGGGCCTCCGCATGGGTTCCTGCCAAATATACATGGGGGCTGAACAAGTGATTACCAGGTACTGCTACGTCAGTTTCTCTCCCCTTTCTCAATTTCAACTAGCTCTGCTGCCTCGTCGAAATCGCAATGGGATTGCGTTTCAAATTCTTTTCTTAGCATTCTGTGCGGCACAGCTTCTTGAGGGATGGCTCCGGCATTAGAATGGCCCCCTTTTTCCAAACTTCGCAGGCAAAGAAACGTTAATTCGAGCTTAAATTGCTTTATCTCCTTCAGCTCCGAGGGGCACCAAAATTTTTCCTCTCACTCAATATCACTATCCTCCCCGAGACATAAGTCTGGTCGTCGCCCCGTCAAGCCATTCTACCTAACTGCACAATCGTGAGAACGAGACTAAAGCTTACTACATTTGCTATTTTCCTTCTTGGGATAAAGCCAGCCGCTTGCAATGTCTCCAACTTCCAACTCCTCCACGGAAGCCAGAAACGGCTCTGCATATAGGTAAAGCACTGAAATGTTCCTCGTTCTGGTGATGGCTGCTAATGCTTCAGTTAAGCGCATCTCAATGTGACTCTGCTCCATATCAGTCTCAGACAAACTTCTCTTCTCGCACCACATCGGTTACCCATCAAGCTCGCTATCCGGTCGGCAATCCATACAGCACCTCACGAAATGGACGACCTGTGCGCAACAATCCCATTGACACAAATCAGTCTCAGTATCAAAACGGTGACTACCAACCTGCATCTGAACCGCACCCAGCCTCCACCTACGAAGCTGCTCCCCTCGAAGCTGCTCCCTTCGAACCTCACTCAGATGTTCAATATGCGAACAAGCAATACTTCGATCCGAATTATTATCCCGCGGCTGGTACCGTCTATGCTCAATATCCAGTTTATGACAGCGAGCTGAGCATTGACGGAGACCAAGCCGGGCCTACTGCCATGGCACACAATCCGAATGCATCTCCAGATCAGACTCAATCTGGCACTGAGCAGAACCCAACCAACGGAATCTATTATGGGCGGGATCAGCAGAATGACTTCACCGCAAATCAGTACTATTCACCCCCAACGAATTGGTGGACTGCAGAGAATTCTCCAGAGGAGAGAATACGTCTAGGACTCCCACGATGGGAGAGTGAGGAGCATCGCCTTGCTTACGAACATAGTCAACAGAGCCACCAGGGCCGCTGATCGTAGACCAATTGGGTTTCTATAACGAGACGGCACGCGTTAATGATGGGATGGAAGGAATGGGAACTGGACCCGGAACGATTGGAGGGATAATGGTGGGTTTGTATTTTTATCGGGGTCTCCTTTGTTACGATGTGCTTCCTTTTCTGTCGCTGACGATTACTGTACGCTTTTCTTGCTCTAATTCCACCGCTGGCCGGCTTGTCGGTCGTTTCATTTGTCAAGAGTAGGAGATAATAATAGTGCAATAATGTCTGTGGGGCTCGAGGGCGGCATGTATCAGCACTGAGCGAATTAGAGCAGTTCTTATATCTTTAGATCGGACATGCCCGTCAACTTAATCAATCTCAAATCGCTGGCTCAACCTCTCTCAATCGTATAACTGCCCAATCAACGGGAGGTCAAAACGCACCCACACCTTATTTTCACCGCTCAATTCCACACCGAGTACAGGTATTGACGCCTCTTTGCAGAGACGTTAATCAGGATCGCCATGCAAATGCGAACCACCTATTCATGACACTATTTGCCTCGCTATCTAAAAACAAACATGAATTTTGCAACGTCTATAATAAACGTCGATTTCTCACAGACCATTTCGTTCTACGTTAGCGAACTAAGCCCCTAAGCACGCACCACAAATAGCCCCTGTTGCCCCTGCCCCACACTGAAATTAAGTTCTCGAAACGGGCCGCCCTCCACTAAATTCCTTCAACGGGAGCCTAAATCTCGTTATAGGTAGCGAATGTTTCGGGCTGAGATCACTACCTAACTAGAGTCTATTTCGACGATAGCGCACCTCAAATATAGAATCAAACTTTGCTTTTTCGGCGCACCAAGCACTATTGCTCCTATGGAATGTCTTTGCCTTAACTCTGCATACTGAATGGCAGCCTTGCTTTGATCGTCGCTCTGGGGCCATCGGATCAAGTTGATTTGGTGAAAAAAAATCAAGGAAGGCCGCTGACATACTTTTCCGTTCACGCTTTCGGGCCGTTGTTCTGCAAGTTGCACAGCAATTCCATCCCACAATTCACACATATGCACAGAGATAATCCTTATTTCAGGCTTCCCTGGCCTTTATTTCGGGGCCAGAACTCTCCTGGGTTCGGTGATCTACCAGAGGATTGGAGACATCAAAAGATTACTACGTCCATTGGCATTGGGCCGACAGCTTTCCCCTGAAAAGCCCTACCTCTCTTCCTACCTCGGCGACCACCACATGCAACTTGGTAAACTTCGCGGGCGATCCAGGTACCTAGAAGTGCAGAGGCTGGGGACTCATTTCTAGGGATAGCCAGCGAGGAGCGGTCAAGGACTTGTATCTAATCAACGTCCACTTTTCGTAAACTGGACCAGCCGCAGAGAGGCTGGGATGTCAAACTAATTTCCAAAATTCTGGAGATGATAACGTTCGGGTGCCAATGGGCAACAAAACAGCATTCAAATTTGTTGGGGGCGGCATAGTTAGTGTATTAGGGGACGACTTGGTGCAAAGGAAGCTTACCGACAACCCAGCCCCAGGCGACCATGCACGACATTTCAACCACAATTGAAGCCCCCAACCAGGATTACAGTACTAGTACTAGTACCAGTTCTGGGGCTCAAACCCCGGACAATTTCATCTCAACCTGAGGTTAGCAAACGGGTTAGGAAGTTCGCAAGGCAGTTGATTCACAATTACTACCTGGATGCCTTATTACACGCAATGGCCAAGCATACGTGGCGAACCTTGTTCCTACGACCACTTTGGATCGTTGCGAAAAATTCAGGAAGAGCAATTGGTTGCGATGAGTGGGCTACGTCCAGGCTGCCACGTTTTGACCCTACTGCATACAGAAACTGTGCCCTACCATGCCTCAATTTCGGTCACAAGTTCCTCATTGGCAATATCAGACCGACTGGATGGGGGATTTTCACATAAAGTGCGCCTGCGCCTGCATATTGGGTCCTTGAAAGCCACTGGCCTGGGTTAATGTCCACGTCTGGTATTAACACGCACCATATACTCGCGGGATTCCTTCCAAATCTGGCAGTGGGGTTAATCAGTGATGTAAGTAAGGGAAACCGCTGGGAACCTTCAATGGCCCGACCCCGTCGTAGTTATTGGATAACTCCATGTCATCATACATCCTTGGACTCTTTGAGTCCAGAACAGGAACCACTTCCGTCCATAGTGCAAGATTGCGAAGGCCTGTAAAGCAGATGTTGGCCAGATTCCCTTCATATTCTGGAAGTCGCGGTGAGACCAAATACCAAGATGTCGGACGCAATTCAGCCCTTCACGAGCAGAGCAGAAATGTGAAGGATACTGAGGACCTCCGAACAAGTACATTGAGCTTGATAAGGCTTCTACTCAGAATGTATCCCCTTGGTCAACGGAGACTTTCCCTCTATATATGACAATCAAAGACACCAACGACATCTGGTACCTGATTTTTCTTGTTGCTTCGTTCAGATTCCAGAGGAGTCGTTAATTAAGGCCGTGACTTGATACCTGCAAGTTCTTGCGCCATTCTCACTTCAACCTCACCATTCTCCATACCGAAATATGCCGCCACTGGCTTTTGCCCACCTCCTTCCTCTCCAGAATTGGTAACTTGTATACCATTTCGACCGTGGAAAAGACCAACTTCCAAAATGCCCACTATTCTCTTCAACCTTCTACCTAGTTGGTGAACTTCCCATACTCCATTTTCACCATCTCCTTTTTGTCCGCTGTTGATATCCGAAGCTAGGAGTAGGGGAGGGAACGGGGCGTCCATTATCCACATTCCATTGTCCGTTACAACTGGTCCGGCTTTTGCCTTGCCTCCTTGTCTGATTTTAGGATCATCGGAGCCGAGTGTTATAAGAATCCTTTTAATATTAGGTGCTGCCAATGGCGCTATTTCGATCGGGATGGTTTTCCATGAAGTGAGAAGACGCTTTTGCAGTTTGCGAGAATCTAGTGTGGTTAGTCCTCATTCCGTGTGGCCGTAGAACCATCGTACCTGCAACGCAAATAAATTTCTTTGCTGAAGTGGCAACCAACTTTTCTTGGAAAAGACAAGCACCGCCCCCTTTTATGCAGTTCAAATCCTCGTCGATCTCGTCCGCGCCATCAAATGCGACGTCTAAACTCTCTCGTTTTCCTTTCAAACCCAAGTCCCTGGACTCACTTTAGTCTGTAGTAGAATCAGGTATTATTGCACCAACTCACACCATCCCGGTGGCTACGTGAAGAGCCTCATCGCCGCCCATTTTCTTGTGTGCTATCTCAACAGGCGGTAAGGAGTCAATGCTCCCAAGAGGAAGACCCGCTTCGATGATAAGTTGCTTGGACTGCCCTTGAATTAGCAAACAACTTTCTTGTCTACAGGAGTCATTTAAAGGCGAACCTGATCCCCAGTTGGGACAAAGATCATCCTGTTTGTGATATCTCGTCCCTTCGCTGCTATGGCTTCTACAACATACACAACCGTGCTACCTGACCCAATACCAATATACTTGTAAGAGATATCGAAGTGATCCTCCACGGCTTTGTATGCCGCACGTCGTTTCGAGGCTTCAACACTGGACAAAGTCTTGTGCGCTGGTGAAGGGGGAGCGGCATCGACGGAGGGCGGAACGTTAGGATCTGAGGTAGCCATTGAGGAATGGCGTCGAGGATTGACCCTTCCTAGATGTGAGGTTTGAAAATAAGAATATTTTTTTATGCAATGTGATATTCGAAAGGCAAGATTCTGGGTGGGAAAGGTATAGTGTAGTCGGACAATTCGGGGAACAAAGCAGTGGATTCGATGCGCAAGACTCGGTGCTGGCTTCAATTGCTTGAAATTCGGTATTGGAAGATTTCTCAAATTAGATAAAGTTGAAGTGGAAAGGAACCTTGAAGAAAACGCTTTGTACATAGAGAAAGGAGGAAGAGGAGGAGGTTAGGTGGGATGTTGGCAGTGTCGCATGAGACCTTAGCGGGGTTACGTTCGTTATTCAGCCTGTCAGACAGAAGCAATCTAGCACCAAATAAGCAAAAATGCTCCAGCTGTTTTCAGCCACCTTGCTTCACGTGGAGATAAGATAAGATAAGAGCCAAGGCAACTTCAACACGTTTGTTGACAAAGCGAACTTTATACCCATTTCAAGTCAAGACTCCGGGTCCTGATCTCCTTCCAGGCCAAACACTCCAAACTCAACAATTTGGACTGTACCTGCTTCTCTGACGCATCTGCCTGGAGCATGCGAGTTCCCTGAACCTCAAAATGACCGAAATAGTCACCGAACAAACACCCCCAATGCTACATAGCCTATCAGACAAGGAAAAGAAGTACGATCGTCAGCTCAGATTATGGGCTGCAAATGGACAACAAGCTCTTGAAGATGCACATATACTTCTGATGAATTCCGGATCTGGTACGGTGGGAGTTGAGACTCTGAAGAATCTTGTTCTACCTGGTATGGATGGCCAAACTCGAGGGTAGGGATCACAACTGACCTTATAGGTATTGGCAAATTTACAATTGCAGATGATGCCAATGTTACTGAAGCAGATCTTGGAGTCAACTTCTTTCTGGATGAGGAGAGTCTGGGAAAGTCCAGAGCAGAATCATGCGTGCAGTTGCTCCAAGAGCTGAATCCAGATGTGAAAGGCGATTGGTATCCCAAGAACAAGGTACGAAGAGTGATTTACTTGGTTTCGAAAAGAGACTTACTCAATGGGAATATAGGGTGACAAGATTAGCAAAGTATTCGAAGCCGAACAAAAGTACACTGTAATCATGTTTTCACTGCCTATTGATCCTGAAGATCTCGCCTTGATTCAAAGCTATGGCAAGGAGCATAAAATACCCGTCATAGCCATCCATTCTGCTGGATTTTATTCATATTTTCGAATTAACCTTCCGGGCAACTTTCCCATCGTCGATACACACCCAGACTCAACCGCCACCACTGATCTCAGACTCCTTAGTCCATGGCCGGAGTTGTCAGTTTTCGCCGCGGATCTCACGAAGAATATCGAGAGCCTACCTGACCGCGAACATGGACACGTCCCATACGTTGTGTTGCTATTGCATTATCTCGAGAAGTGGAAGGAATTGCACGGTAGTCCCCCAGTATCATACAAGGACAAGAAGGCATTCAAGGAATATGTTTCTGCTGGAGCGCGGATAGACAACGCAGAAGGTGGCGAAGAAAACTTCGACGAAGCTGCATCTGCAGTCTTGAAGACCGTATCCGCACCAAGTCTAGCTAGTCCTGTGCAAGCAGTATTTGATTACAAACCCAATGATGTATGTGAAAATACCAGCCTGATGTTTAAACAACTTACTTACATAGCTCACCAATATCAGGTCGAATCAGAGTCCAGCTTTTGGATCATAGCTGACGCGATCAAGCAATTCTACGCCAAGCACAAAGAACTCCCGTTGCCTGGCTCGGTCCCAGACATGAAAGCACTATCCAATATCTACGTGCAACTACAGAACATTTACAAGGCAAAAGCTCGCCAAGATGTTGCCGAGGTCCTCGAGACTGTTCGAGCCCATCCAGCCGGCAAAGATATTGATGTGGCGGAAGTGGAGACATTCTGCAAGAACGCTGCTTTTATCAAGCTCATCCATGGCGTAGAGTTGTCTCCTGCCAATATACAAACCATAGCTAGTATGTTGCTGATCCATTATCATTGGCGTTGACTGACAGGACCAAAAGACAAGGAATTTGAGAGTGACGAAACTGCGGCCCTAACCATGATGCCTTTCTCCCTACTCCCAATTTATGTATCCCTGAAAGCAACCTCCCACGCGCCGACTGCGAGTTCATCTGATATTCTCGCCACAATCAGCGAAGATATCCCAGGAGCCTCCTCAAATCAGCGTGTTGTTCAAGCCGCCGAAGAAGTCGCCCGCGCCAGAGGCGGAGAACTGCACAATATCTCGGCGCTGACCGGAGGTATGATTTCTCAAGAGGTAATCAAAATCATCACGAAGCAATATATTCCAATCGATAATACATGCATCTTCGATGGGATCACTAGCAGAACACAAATTCTTCGAATATGATAAACAGCCAGTCACGATGATGAGAACCATGAGGAGATGAATCACATGAAAGCGGCGAAGATGAATTGCATTTGAAGGCGTTGGCTGGACCTTGAATAGCTGAGTGTGTCAACATATATTGCACGCCAGATACGGCGATAGTAAAACACATGACTTCTGGTCATCTGGCAAGTAGATATTGTACCTGCCCCACGAAAGCAATATAAAGGACGCCGCTATCACATGAGCCCCGCCCCTATTTTGATGTGCTCCACCACATCTTTCTCGGTGGTTGACCCCCTTGCACTCACTTGCAACTTCACGATTGAAGTCAACGCTTCACCCAACCTCGCCACAATATACTTTATTTCACGCATAACTACACCAAAACCCCCTCTCATTCTCCACAGAAAATCACACGCTCATCCATCTCAATATCAATCCGTGTCGCAAGCGCTCTCACCCCTGCATCCCACGTCCAAAAGAGGCATTCGTTTTCAATCCATGGAAAGCCAATTTGCATCCACACCAACACGCCAGAGTAAAGCTCTCAATTCAATTTTCATACACATCAATTCCCTTTCCAATATCCTCTCTTTTCCCCGCAATAGAAGTTCTAAAATTCTCCACTCTTCTTCGTCGCTACCAAACTTCCCTTCAAACGTCGCCGAGACGGCCCGACATCCCATATTGCCTTCCCGCTTGTGCAAGTGCAGTACCGGAATTCCCTCCCAGAAAAATAAAATAAAAAACGATTCCCCGCATTAACCGCCAACTTTGAAAAGCCGAAATTTTCATGCTTGGATTCCCCAGTTTTCGGGGTCAATGAGCCGTGGGGAGGGGACATTGGTGCGGATGTGGTGGCCGGCATTGAGATGATCCGGTGATGAGGGGAAGGGGGAGGGACGCAGGTTCTAGGACTGCAAGTGCATTAGCTGCATCAACTGCATGACTTACTGTATCTGCGGGAGGGATGGGGATACCGATCCCTGAGCATGGACAACTCAGGACAAGGCAGGGGTGCATAACGGCAGGTGAGGGTGCGCATCCTCGGTTGAAGCCGGTTTTGAGTTTTGAGGGAGAGGTTAAGGTGGACCAGAGTGATACAAGAATTGGCAGGTCGTGCATATGTATGTCAAGAGGCTAGATTCTGGAGCCAGATTACTATGTTACCAGAGTTGAAGGTTTGTGGGAAGGGAGGCAATTGGATTTGGAAAAGAAGAGATCTGTTGTGATCCGGTGGGGAGAAATCTTCTTTGGGAGTCAAAATATTGAGGGATGTGAGGATATTGAATCCTTGGATGGGAGATCGTTTGTCCGGTTTCGGGTGGTCATCTGAAGTTGAACGGTAACTGGAAGAAAGAGGGTGTATGAGGGCGTCACAGTCAATATTGAAGGCTTCAAAAACATGATGATCCTTCCTTCGAATCCGCAATTTCTTGGAGGAACAGTGAAGATCATATAGTGCGATGTTACATCGTCATTTGTGAGATGGTAGGTCGTCTTCTCGCAAAGTTTGGTACATCTCCACAATGTCCACAAGCTAGATCGTGCGGCGTATTGCATGCATGCATCAAGTCCGATGCAGGAAGTCACAAAGTCTCCCAATCTCAAACTACACAAGTTGGTTCTGCCAGATCCTTTGATGATATTACAAACTTTGGTAACAGTGGACGAGACATAAGCTCGGTCCGTACCGAGTCAATTTCCGCTCTCCCTTCTTTCCGATCTGCCTTTATCCCCAAGAACCTTTTACCCTTATTATGTATCTATTTTGGTCTCGAACTTTTTTCAATATAGGCACAGCGTGCCTGTTTTGCCACAACAGCCACACTTGGGACCTGCTTAGGGTTACCCCACAAATGGCTGACGAACAGCCTAAATACGCCTTTCTATGCATCACCGAAGACATGTGGCAATGGGGCTGAATGCTCCCCCAATGAGGTGGTCAGAAATCAAAGATCAACGGGTCGGTATCTATTTTGGGCATGAAGATTGATTGATTTTACGCAATTTCTTCGCATGAACTTTGTGAGCCCTGGTCTAGATGAGCAGGATGGTAGCTATTTTGAGACTAAGAATATTAAAATGTTTTGCGACATCATTTGATTGTTTATCGAATTTGAGAGGCACTGGCATCGACGAAGAGGCATATTTGTAATCTTTATTGAATTTGTATTTTTGATATGACGTTGGGTATATCTCCAAGCAGAATGATAGCTGATGCTGAGTTAATTGGGAGTAATGTGATTTCCGAACGCCATGCAAAGACTCCCCAGGGTCTCCTAATTACCTCACCAAAATCCTAACTCCGTGCTGTGACTTCCCATATTATTGATGCATCATATAATTTCCGTCGTAAGACACTCCAGCCGCGTCCTCGAACTCCATGTTCGGCATGCCATCAAACGGCATGTCCAATCCATCTGGAAGATTTCCCCAAAACATTCCATCCAAATCCCAGATGCTTTGATGATCAAGTAATACCATTCCCTCCTCACCAACCATCGCCACCTGCTGCATGTCTTGACCATCTAGATGTAGTTGTCCAGTCATTGCATTCACATTGTTCATGCCGTTCATCGCATTAATTCCATTCATCCCATTGCCATTGCCCACATGTGGTCCCAATTTCGGGCTCGCTTGTCGGGTCAGAGGCCGCTTGCTAGCCTCATACATCTTGCTCACAACCTCCCTACTCCTTCTCGCAGCTAATGACCAATCTGCCATACCTTCGAGTGCGTCAAGCACAATTTCAAGTTGATTTTGGCATTCTCGAACCTGCTGCATATCCCAAGATTCCCAGAAGATGCTGACAAGAGGGATCATAGACGCCTGATACATGAACCAGACTCCATTCCAACCCAACATTTGATTTGGAGTCCATTCACGGGCAATGTCTTCAATAGTTTGCTTTGCAATGGCTCGGCATTTACCAAGAGAAACCAATTCCTCTTGTGAAGGGGGGCCTTCTTGGTTACCACGATTCGCAAGGTTCAAAAGAACAGGTCGGTGAAGGACTATGCGAAGATTTTGATATCTCCATTTCATGACACAACGAGCGGTATAAATCGATTCTGGACAAGGTTCTGTGGACCGAAGAATCCAAGGTAAGTTGTCATGCCAGGCCAAGAGTTGGTCGTCCAGATTTGCACGGACCTCCGGTCGGAGAAGTGGCGATTGGGCGAGTACATCCTGAATGTGAGTGGCAATCTTACAAAACTTTATATTCTCAATCAAGGGAATTATGCCAGTGTGTTGGCCAATGACGTTCTATGAATTTTAGTAAAAATTCATTAGTTCTGGACTCGGAATACTCACCAGATCATGGTAACCCTCGGGAGAACGAATTGTGATCGCAGGACCCCAACGTCCCATTGAAGGCCGCCCCAAGGTTGTAGATGCCCAAGTGTCCAGACAGAAGAGAGACCACCAAGTCCGCCGTCTTTGCTCTACCATAAGCTGAGGTACATCATCTTGATCTGACAAACCTTCCCTGTGCAGGCCCATTGCACAAGCCATGCGAAGAGCAGCCCCAGAAATAGCATTGGCCATGTTCGGCCGATTAATGTAATGGAGATAATAACCGCCCATTAATGTCAATGCTTGTAAAGTCTCCAGATGACCACTTCCAAAGCTGTCTAAGCCCAAATGTTCCTTTGCACGATTATAGAAATTGATGTGATTATGATCATCTGACTTGTTGGCGACAATGCTTCCCATCGCAAATACCATATTGAGCAGCGCAAGCCACGCAGCATCATTCCGCCGTCCGCTCAAGTAATCTGCTCTAAATGATGGCTCATCCAGCATGGGAACAAAGATCTGAACCCGATTGAAATAGGCATCGATGAGTGTTTGTCCTTCGGAGGACCAAGCGATGGCAGGAAGATTGTTTTTAACAGAACTCCCTGGACGAGGTGTTGGATAATTGCTCGCATTGATTTGCTTGTTATTGCCGTTATTCACAGGAGCCAAGAATGATCGTAAAATTGGTGCGACTTTGAGCATCACAAGGAACGCAGCTTTGATCGAGGTTGCACCTAGATATGATGACTGCCGATCCACTGACAGTGACAAAGCATTCACATCATCTGCTTCCGCAGGTATTGGATCTCGATTCCGTCTTTCTTCATCCCATTCTGTATCTTGGCTAGGTATTTGTTCGAGATTTGCTAGACTCTGATTGTCGTCGGACATAGAGGTAATTGGCGATTGGAAATCTTGTGAGACTGGAGAGGTATTGGAACCAGTGGGCGAGGTTTGAGAAGGCGCACTCTGCGAGCTAGTACGATCGAGTAGAGAGATGAGCTCTTGTCGTGAGAGAGGAAGTAGTGACTGCGCATCTCTAGTGGGGTATAGTCGCTTGAGAATTGTTCGACATTCCTCTAATGACTGAGAAAGGGCATCTAGGGTTCTAGTGCGGGGGAAAAGTTAGCATGGAAACATTATCCAATATAGACATTGAGCTTTCGTACTTTCTTGAGGGAATGACCCTTTGACGGTGTTTATCATAATAACATGGCTTGGGAGATCGGCATCCCAAACATTGTCCACAAGGTTGGCGACCATCGCATCTAATTTTGCGACGTTTGCATTCTGCACAAGCGTGTGGAGTCGTTATTCTTTTGGATACGCCATTTATTGATGGCTTTGGAGTTTCTTGGGACTGCTCTGAGGTTTGCCGTGGCGGCGCGAGTCCTTGGACTTTGGGGCGAAAAGAACAAAAGTCAGCAACCATAATGTTCCTCAGTGCGGGGAAATTCTAGTGTCTTGCTCACAGGTATGGAACATCTTCGATGAGCCCACAGAGGGAGGCATCAGGAGGGCGTTGGGATCCCCTCGGACGAGCGGGCCACCCGCCTTTGAGGTGATTGTTGCAGAGATTGTGTAGAGAGTGCACTCTGGTCAATTGGGGTAGAAGTCAGATTCAGAGATGCAGTTCGCGGTAGTAAGAAAGCGGCCGTAGTGGAGTTTTTGGAGTTTGTGGGGAAGTGATCTTAGTTCCAGGCTTGGAGCTTCCCCGATACGGGATCCGATAGCTTTTTGACAGGACGCCAGAAAAGAGATACTGGGATGGGTCAGAGCTGGCATGTACCGTGCCGTACCGGTTTTAGGTGACGAGGAATCTTTCGAATCCCCGTTGCGAAAATAAGGTGTGCGGCAGGCGGTGGCGGACGACAGTAGATAATATGTAATGCAACAACGGCCGGCGAGTTGTTGGTAGGTAGTAAGTAGTAGGTAGGTGAACGAGGCTTGGTCTCCTGCGGCACTGCAAGAAAAAAAAAGCGTCGGTACTTTCGTCTTATTCCCTTTTCGGCGTCTGGCCCGTGATGATAAGCTTCAGTATGGGAAATGATGCATGTACGGCAGGTAGACAAAAGTCCTGTACTGTTGATCCTTAAATAGAGACGCAGTGAGGATGGAGGTGGCAAGGCTGATGCTCAACCCCAAGGGAAGGCCGCAATCTAATGACTTTAATAGTTTGCCTTTGCCCATGAACTCCACGAAGCACATGATATCGTAAATTAATATTATGAGGCTTGATATCATTTTGTCCTTTTTTCGTTTTATTAAGGTGTGGAGTAAAGAAAAAGGTGGAGAGATTCCGAGCAGCTGCAGGGAAAAGAGGCTGGGGGGGCCGCCTGGCTGCAGGGTCAAGGCGAAATTCTTCATATTTTGATTGATGGGACGCAAATCCGCCTGGTTAGTTTCGTGATCAGGAAATTCTTCAGCGGTTCTTTCTCACTTCTTTCTTGGCTGCATCTGAAGTACGCATCTCATCGGCATTCTCTTTTCTTGATCTGTCAACTGTCAAACGGCGTAATGCGCAATTCATCTGATCGCCAGTTGCTCCAGCACTGAGCCCGGATTTCCCCACACGCTGGCCCTTCATGCACTGTACCCTGCTGGGCGACTAGTGTTCGAAGAGATGTTCCTTTCCTCCGGGAGGGAGGGTGTAGAGCACTCGGAGCGGTCATACACATCCACGTGTGAAGGGAAACACTAGAACACATCTCAACGTCTTGGTGACTAGTGTATAGTCCTGTAACACCAAGATTCCAGAGCACTCCATTTGACTGGAAGGGCTATCAAAATTCAGTTCACGCATGGGACCACTACTTCATGCTTCCCCAGTCATGTCATGCATCACGAATAGCACTCTTCTTACCGTGGGTAACTGATGCCAGGATCATCTCCACATGCTTCTCACGGACTCGATCGATGTCGCATGCTTCCAAAGTGGACGCCCTCACTATTTCTTTTGAGGAGCGCAGGCGCGCGAAAACAATCTTCATCGATTCGTGCCGCTTTTATTGGCCTCCTTGCCTCTGTGGGACCATCGACTTGAACCATGGAGATTGCTGCAAGGCGAATCTTCTACAGATTTAGATACTTTGTATTACGGAACATCAGCTGCTCCTTGCTAAACCTTACCGCTGTACCAACTACTGCACATAACGTCGTATCGCCCCCTGAAATCCCTACTACTGACCGCCCTCATATCAGAAGTGGCCATGTTGGAACTTGGGGGTATGCAGAGCCATGGAGCAGCAGCCCGATGCTGAGGTGAGCTGCACTCTTGTCGCAAGTGAGACATCCTCGGACTAATCCCTCGTTGATACTACATACCTTGTCTTGGAGGTCAAGCTATGGTATATATGCGTCGAGATTATTATCTCGAAATACGCCCTGAAAGGCTGGAACGACGCGCGTAGAATTTTTCCTCTTATGAAGAGTGCCGCTGTCGCCGCAACTGTCAATGCGTCCGTGAAAGACGCCGCGCCCAATAAGCATCAGCCACGAACCGAAGATAAGAGGCATCGCTATGTAAAGGTCGAGTTGGCAGCGATTGCGAAGACAATGCTTGTACGACAGCAATAACGAACGGCCCCAAAATAAGGATAAGCACCAATCAGGCTTCGAATTACCGCTTTGGATCATACGAGCGCGGATCCGGCATGCATCGAAGCTTCTGTTCCTGCACTTCGCATGGTGTGCCTGTCCAGGCCCAAGGGTGTTGCCGGCAGCACGCTGAAACGCGGGGTGATCAGCGCCTCCATATTCTCTCCAGACGAACGCCTTGAAGTGGGGTTGCATGGAATTGTAGCGACGCCCTCTGACGGCATCCTACTCGTGAGATCGTCTTAATGATGTCGTCTTAAGGATCTTTCTGCCACACAATACAAGGTGAACCGAAACCTTAGGGTGGTTACCGGCTATTATCGATGGTATTAGGCACTTTATCCGAAAGACCGGTAGATTACCCAACGAATAATTATGTCTACCATTAACAACATCATTCTTCGCATTTCATATGTGCCTTGCCTATGGCCTAATCGGTCTCTATCTGCAGCAAATCTTCGTTCCTGATTCCCCATTTTGATTCAAACCTCACGCCAAAAGCTCTCTATCAACGGTATTGAGGAAGGCGATCCCCTCTTTTCTGAAATCATCGTCCTCGATGAACGAATAGTTTGCGTTCAGGACCATATTTTGCGGGGAATCCAGGTCATAGCGTGGCCAGTAAGGCAATGTGCTGTTCCCTTTGCTGGTGTTTGGGTCTCCGTCGTTGACGAAAGATATGTAAGCTTTCCCAATATCGGTACTTAAGTCGGTATAGTTCTGATACTTGGGCAGGGGACCGAGCGCTCCACTAATGTTTTGAAAACTGAAGACAACATTCACAAAATGTTGGGCTCCTGCAGTAGGAGCAGCATTCCAAAGTGGAGTATCAAAGCGGTAACTGAATACGGGAAGGCCTGCAGTTGTGAACTCTTCACAAACCTTACGACGACCAGATATCATCTATTCGGGATCTCGGAGTCAGTATTTCCTCTCTCAGTACTAAATTTGAGTTCATGTCTCGGAAGTACTGAGTAAAGCATGTTACAATTCTCCAGCCGGGCCGAAATCGATTTTGCTCATAGAAGCTGGACTCACCACCATATCGCCGCAAATGGCCGCACTCCGACGCCACTGCAGGCCTTTATTGGGGAAGATAGTTGCAGCTTTGATCTGGAAAGTAGAGTCAGCCTTGTATTCTTAGGCAGATTATGAGACATTAAGGTCTTACGGAGTACGGTGGTTCGTTGGCAGGATCGTTTGGATAGAGCTCAAGTAGCCTTCGAGCAGTAGGCGGAGAGATTGCGTAACTCCTATAGATTAAGAGATTATTGAAGATAGCTGTCTCATTGTCCAAACCTGAAACGCCAAAACTCGTTCCTTCGTCACTATTAGCACCGATCAAAAGGGGGATTCGTATGAATTTTCCTTGAGCCATAAGGTTACTTGGATATGCGGTGAGAAAATCCCCATCAACAATAGGATTCCAAACTTGAGAGACTTGAGCTCTGTAAAGTTGTTCTGAGGTCAAGCTCCGGAGGCAGGCAAGCTGGTTGCTGGTTTCATAGCAACCAGTTGTCCGGGTAAGATTTTCAACGGGGCTGCTGTAAAATGCTAGAGGCTCCAGAGCCGTGCCTATAGGGCCGCCGCTTTCCATTATCGCTGAATGAAAGAGATCATCGTTCCGTCCATCATCTGACAACATCTCCTCAGTTACAATGGAAGATGAGAAAATCACAGCATACATACAGGAGTGTAGGTGAAGCCCAATACTTTGGGCGCCTGCTGATTCTCCCCACAACGTGATATGGTCCGGATCTCCTCCAAAAGCAGCAATATTCTCCTTGATCCAGCGAAAGGCAAGCCTCTGGTCAAGAAGTCCGGCATTAGAATTTCCTTCCGCCAGAAGCTGTGGCGTTTGAAGAAAGCCCCATACTCCAAGTCGATAATTGATCGAAACTCAATCCAACTTCAGCGTGAATTTTTGAAATGGATGAAATTCCTACCTGTCATGATTGGTTTACCAATCTGCTGTCCAACATAGGTAATGCCAGAGAGATTATATTGCGGGTCTGCCGTTGAGCCAGTGTAAAGCCCACCACCAAAGACCCACACCAAAACAGGAAGCTTATCCCCAGGAGACGCTCCAGTGGGCCGAATTACTGCAATACTCCTTAGTAGCTCGTACAAGTCCAAGACAGGTATTTCTACCATTCAAAGTAAGGCAATCCTCAGAAAGGGTAAAGTTTGCATATTGATAACAACTGAAGCCATACTGAGTTGCTTCTCGTGCGCCGCTGAAAGATGAGTTCAAGGACAGCGGTCGAGCAAATCGAAGGGCACCGAGAGGTGGAACTGCGTACGGGATCCCGAGGAATTGATCCTGTCGCCATTCGGGCACATACTTTCCTAGGTACGTCCCGTTCTTGACCACAGCAGACGGGGCCGTCGCATTGAGCCCAATACCATTAACATAAGATAGGAACAAAGAAGCTATGGGGACAGCCCTGAGTGTGAACATTGTGAAATTCATTAGTGCTTTCTGCGTTTTTGAAAATTGAAGCAAGAAAGGATGAAATCACTACATAGCAAGGGGAGATAGGGGAGATAGGGGAGAAAGGAGAGAAAGGAGAGAAAGGGGGAATATCCATAGCGCAATGGCTGGTGAGGTTCAACGTCAAGGTGACCTCATCCCCCACTCATCATCTTTAAGCACCTTCAAAATCTCCGAACTGCATGGGGTCTTACATCTTGCTGGACGGAAGAATGTATATTACCGTTGAATTAGAGACGGAGAAATTATTACCAGCCATTGATCACCAGAGGGGAAGCCCCGCAATCGCCTATCATGACTCCTAAGCAGCTAGAGGGACCTACCACCCAAGGACGTAGGAGAGCTAGTAAAAATCCAATCGCTCAATGAGGTAAGATACCAATCAAGATTAGTAGATTTTTCTCCTTCATGTTTTCGTCAAAGCGCGCATTTGTAAGTCATCATGGGCCGGGATCTCTTGCCATTTTGCTTGAGCTTAATTCGACATCATCAGTGGAAGAAGGAAGTGACAACTGAACCAAATTATCAGCATCTTTCTCTCTATACTCTCTGTTCTCTTTAACCTTCACAACACACATCAAAGAATTAGTTGTGAGAGTAGTCTCCCGAGCAAAGATGGAGCACACTTTGAGATGTAACTCTTTGAAATGCCGCAAGGAACTCAATGATCACGCTGTCGTCACTACCTGCAGCCATGTCTTCTGCGTCGACTGTTCCAATCGTTGCCAGCTTTCCGGCCAACGAAATGGTCAACAAGCTATCTGCCCTGCTTGCGACATGCACCTCCCGAACCCTGATGATGTTGTTGTCACCAACCTCAATCCTACGGAAGACTACAAGACAAGTGTGTTGAGCGGATTGAGCCCCAATGTCATTATGGAATGTGCCGGGAGGGCACTGAGCTTTTGGGCATATCAAACTACCCAAGAGATGTGCGTGGGCAATTCATAGGATGGTGGGGTTATGCTGACTGTCCCACCGTGTGTACCAGGAGTATTTAGCCAAGAATCTCACTGATAAGTGTGCTTCCTTGAATACGCAGATGGACAAGGTCGTCCATGATGCAAACAGCGAGATCTCGAGTCTGCGAATTAAGGTGTCAAGTATGGTGATCCTCTAGTATCAATTGTGCTGTGCTGACTGTCCAAAAGATATGTCTCTTGATCAAGACACCCTTAGACGGAAGAACGAAGAACTTGTCCAAGCTTTCCGAGAGAAGAGTCGAAAGCAACTACAAACCCAGGAGCTCTATGATAAGCTGAAGCGTCGAACCATGCTGGGCCAAGTACAAACTGCAGCCTCTGATGCCGTCGATCATACTATCCAAGCTTCTGTGACCGCCAATCGATTCATGGACAGAGTAGGCGACCAAAACCCACGAGCTCCTCAAGCCTCTATTTTTACTGGTTTGCAAAGCAATGGTATACAAGTTCCAGGAATGATCAAGGCTAGCGGTACATCTATGCCTCCTCCAGCTGGAAGGAATGGAACGGGAGATGGCACATGGACTAGATTCGGCAATCATGGAAGTGATCAACGTAAGCATTTCCAAGTTCAGATGCTTAAGCCAATGCCAACCTAAACACATAGAAAATCAACCCATCCAGACACCTTCAACTCATCGACAGCGGCTTTCCTCTAATGTTGCTCTAACTCCGCGTATAGGTCTCGCAAACTTTGGTCCGAACGGAGCGTCTGGAACTCCTATGCTTCAAAGAAACCCAACCGGCCGCTCACCACTTGCTAATCTGAATGCCAACAGTGCTGGCCCTGGGTTTACAGGATATGGTATGAGCGCAGGTCTCAAAGTTAGCAATCCGGCAGGTTCAGCGGCCAATGGATTTACAAGACCTCAGGTTCGATCACGAGGTCGGTCTGATATGTCTTTCGGGGAAGAAAAGTTGCTAAATCCAATGCAGTTGCACAACGGTCGACGCCTAGTCTTCCTCCTGATCGCAATACAGCATTTGCACCGACCAATAACATGTTTTCGAATGGTGACAACTACAACTGATCTGCAGGCCTGCTCACTGATCTTGCTATACACCTTGCTTTCGCAAACTAACCGTATTTGGAACAGCTCTTGTTCTCTTTGCTGGAATGATTAACGGTGGAACCACTAGTTTGTAGTTGCATTGTTCTTTGTTCGCCTCCTTCACATAACAGTCGCTAGTCTAGCGAACAATAGCATTATTCTTGAACAACTTAGATTGATTCTTTCTCATGGGAGATTGGTCAAAGGATAGCAAGGAAACAATGCCTAATCAACCCAACTATCATATATAGTCAAGGTATTGAGCGTCCTTAAAAGTAATTTGCATCCTCCCCTTATATGTTTCTTAGCCGCTTGAACTGCTCAATACAATCACACGATTTCACAATTCATACTTCATAATATCATTACTCAAAAATTGTCAGAAATACAGTCAAAAACACAAGGCTGAGTGATTCGGACCTAGATATGCTTCTTAAAACCATAAGACGTGTGCAGAGCTCGTTACATCTCGATTCCAGCTCTGAGAATATGGCATTGTCGCAGGCGACGCCCATAGAGGAAAATCATAGCCGCCCAGTTCATGTTCAACAGGCGACGGAATCACCCATGGGATCACACAAGGAGCTCGCTCTACGTTCAAGAAATAGGATGACGAAGAAGGGTCCTCCCACATCTACCAATTCTTCTCTTAGACAACCCAGAACTTTGTCGAAGAACCTGGTCATCTCCGCGCCTTCTAACCCAGTCTACTTCACTAATGAAGGCGCATCCCAGCCTCTTGCAAGACTCGGCCACTTCAAACCCAGCAAAGTCACCGTTGATGAGACGCAGAGAGATGAAGAGCAGGCCTCTGAGCACCGAAGACCTTCTCTTCCCCTCAGATGCCATCCCGTAATGCCAGAAATAAGCATAACACTTTCTCCAGAATCTCCAAGAAGATCCCAAAAACCTCGAACTCGATCGCCACCCACTTCATCCAGCCCAGAAAACCTAACCCTAAGTCATGCGTGGCGACGTCTCTACCAACAAGAGCACAGGAAACTATGCAAAACTGAAAAACGCCTCTCTATCGTGATCAAGGGACACACGAGAGAGAACGACTTAGAGGACAAGTACAAAAATCTCTTCGCAGAGACAGCAAACAATATTCGAAATGCGGAAGCGTCGGCGAGAATTCGAGCAGAACACCTCGAAGAAATCATCCACAATCTAGAAAAAGAGCGTTCGAGGCTAATGAAGGAAGCTCTCCAGAACAAAGTTGAAGCTGGCTTTCAAAGAAAGACCGCTTCTCACTACAAACGATTGTATGAAATTCAAGAAGTCAAGCTCCAGACTTTGGAAGGACAACGAAGCTCTGTGGAACTCGCGGGCGAGAACCACACCACGATGACAAGCTTATCAGAGCAAGAAGAGGCGTCGAAGACGTTACCCACTACTCATAAAATCTCACCATCCTCCTCGCACCAATCCATGCGTCCAATGAGTCCACCACAACACGCCGAGGAATCCCAACTCCACCAGGCACTCTCAGTCATAGAAGACGAATCTTCAGAACACACAACCAGAAACCTCGAATCAGATAACGAAAGCATCCCCTACGAGCTCCCCGAGTAAGGAACATCAGGAGTAGAATCTCCTGTTTCTGATTGTTTCATGAGTAACTGAACAACATACCTGCTCCCGAGACAGAAGAAAACAATTGTGTGTTTAATCATGAGGCAATTTCTCAGCTTCTAAATCCACCCAGAAGAAGCAATTACTGACTCTCCGATCTTCCAGGCCAGTATCGCTCCGCTCCCGCCTCAACGATCTCTTGACAGACACAGACAGACAGTCCGCAGAACAAATCCCCCATTCCTCCCATCCACAATCCTCTCCCTCAGCACCCTCAGAACCTCAATTTTTCTCTTCAGACGAACAATCAGATGAGGAACCAGGTACACACAAACAAATCGTCTACCGTTTTGGAGGACAAAGGATAGAGGCTGTGTCTTCAACCTATCGCGTCTCAATCTCAGATGCAAATACCGATACTCAGATACGATTCTTGGTTGAATCGACCCTCAGGGTTAATGATTGGGAATGGAGTAGTGTGCCGGATTTGAGGTTGAGGGATCCGAGGGGGTAGTGATATGCATAGTATATCTAAGTCCAGCGGAAATATAATATGATAATCAATAAGCAAACTCAAAATAAATGTCTCCTAATGTATATCTCGTGATCGTAGAATGAAATTTGTAATTGAATGCCCAAATTCATCTTGCGCTGAATATTGTATCCTGAATGCAAAGTCCAAGGAAGGAAGGTGAGATGACAATAAAAAAACTCATACGCAGGAAAAGAGAATAAAGTAAAGCGTCAAATGAATATTATAGGGCTATTTGAATGGTGGCTATCGTCGGCGCGGTGCTTTCTGCCAGCCCCCTTTTCGTCAGTTGAATTGGCCAGCATTCACCTCGTAGAAAATATAGCTATAGAATATAATCGCTGTCGTATGTTCACGAGTAGTATATTATGCGAGTTCAGAACTCTAATGGGAGGACGATGAAGACGAGTTTAGTATCATTTCATTTCAAATGTCATAGTATTGAAAATTCCATAACAGCTGGCGATTAGACTCATAAACCCAAGCTCAATGATTAACAACCAATCAGTCTCCCTTCCCACAACTAGTACTCAACCACAATTCCAAAACGTCCTTTTACAAGCACAGTCTTCTTCTCCTGAGCTTCAGCTCAAGTTCCCTGGACAGGAGAGTGGCAAGTGAAGGCATTAATTTGAGGTTCCTTGAAGGCATTGATCAAAGCAGTGATTGCAGAATAAGCTCCAAGTCCAGCAGTAGCCAATGCTCCAAAGAAGAAGATCAAATGCCAGGTATTCAACCACCATCTATTCTTGAAGAAGCCTCTGATCCATCTCTTCGGTCCTGTATCGAGTCTGGTAGTCCTACCCGTGGCAGGATCAAACCCCTCGCCGGGAAGCACAGCCCCCAATTTGATGGCGTATCCAAGGTACAGCATTGGCGGGAAGGTGTAGGTGAATTGGAGAATGCAGAGTGAAGCGACTAGGGCTGAGAGTCCGAAGAAATTGGGAATGGAAGCTGAGATGACGAATGCTATTGACCAGTAGACTGGGATAATGGCGACCCAGAGTATCTTCCCCTTCCTTGTGCTCAGGAGAGGAGCACCGAAGAAATCGATGAATATGTTGTTATACAAAACTTTGACTCCAATGTTCCCATATAGGCCTGCTGCGATCAAGGCACTGACAAAGCCGATGACATTTCCAGCAGTCTGTGAACCACAAAGTCAGTGATAAAGTCTCAAACTGGTGAAATAATCGCCGGAGAAGCTATCTTAGATACTACTGACCTGCCAGCCATACGGCGATATTCCTTGATATGAAGGATTGACGGTGTACTGTCCTTGATAACGGTACATCACGGTGCCATAAATGATATATATCGCATATATGAAGCTTTGTGCGCAAATCATCCCTTTCCAGAAGTCTCGCGGTCTTTTCATTTCCGCCATGAACTCGATAAACAACATTGCTCCGCCATAGGCATAGACAGCCTGCATTAAACCGTTGACTGCCCCAGTGAAGCCGGTGGTTGAGGGTGGGAGCTTCGAAAAGTGAACTATGGGTGGGTATGCGCCAGTTACCGGATCTGCTGTGACCAGAGTACCACCCAAGGCTGCACCGGCAGAGGCACCTTGCGACGCCAGGTAGTCCGGCGGAGAGTGAGCAGCTACCCCCATTGACATAATTATGATGAAAACGTTCATCCAGATCGCCGCATTGGCCAACCATCCGTATTTCTGTAACGTGCGAACCTGACCGAGAAAGAAGCCGACAAGAGCAAAGACGAGGCAACAGATTGCATAGCACAAGCGAAAGCGAGCAACTTGGGATAGAGCTTGACCATTGCCTACCACGATGAGTCCTACGTTGAAAAGCAGTTGGATGGACTGTAAAATATTGACGAGGTGTCGCATCCATGGTCCATAGACCCGAAATCTGTTGACAATGCATGATTAGCCGTGATCCCTGATATTGACTGTAAAATTGTCACAAAGGACTCAAGTCTGTAGTGTGTGAAGATGCCTTGCTAGCTATAGAAAGGCTGAGGTTCTTGAGGAGTTGTTGGGTAGGCCTGTCGTGGACATATCACGTGACCCATACATTAGTCCTAATCGGGATATCTTGTGTCACGCCGTAAGTAGTATCGTAACAAGAAGTCTCTATGGAGACCTTGACATCGGAGACAGTCCCTGAATATGAATCAATTCCGTTCGGAAATACTCACGCGATATCTCCGTATGTCCTCATCGGGTAGTTATGAGAGTCCAACCCCAAAAACATATGGTAGAGGAGCCAACCTCCGCTGCATCCAGATAAGTATGGTAGACTTCCAGGGGGTGAAAGGAGCCCACTTACTAAACAGCCATGACGCCAAAGACAGTATAAAGGCCAATACCAGGGCCCCATCCAAGTGTACCCATGGCAAAGCTGAATGATCAGTATCACAAAAATCCACTTGGCTGGTATCACTCACGGAACGTTGAAAGGACCGAGAATATCGGTCGTAATCAGATAGAATACCGCAGCCCATGTTGCAGTTCGCAGCGCTCTAGAAGCATTCTGCCACTCGTCATCAGATACATCATGCCTATCACCATGCTCCATGTCATGAACGTCCCTCGGGGCTTTTTCGTCAGGGCCAAGTTTTTCGCCATTTTCCGGTGGACTTGTGTGTACGACGTCTCCCTTATTACTCTTGGATGGTAGGATCAGCCTGAAGAAAGTCGTGTCACCGATATCATTCTTGGAAAGTGCGTCCTCTTCGGCACGCGTCAAAAGAGCCCAGTGATGATACTCTTCGAATGTCACCGAAGGATCGTGTGGCTTCCTGTGCTGAGGACGAGTGAAAGGATGGTCAACTTGGGGATGAATGCGTGGGTCTTGGCCCTCGGCAGCTTGAGGGGTCAATGCTATAGCCATGTTTTTTTGGGCACGATCTTCGAATGCCGTGATAGTGATCTTGATCCTGCGCGAACCCTAACCGATCAAGCCGAGAGCTCCCTAAGTATACTTTGGAGTTTCTGAAGAAAATGAGGGGTGGGTCTCATATTTGTAGCAGGGCCCTAGCTTCACATTCTCCCTAAGGTGGTACAAGAGACACCCTGCCTGCAGATATTGTGAGAAAGGACATGCTGCATGAAGCCCGGGTGGAAGGCGTGTATAACAGCAACATGTGGACAGCAGATCACAACTTCAAAGCACCTTCCTGTCCTGTAACACTTGTCCGGGAATTTGCAGAATGCGAGGCTGCCACAAATATCATGTTTGGCGGGATAATATAGAATGCCAAGCTAAGGCCGTCCAGGAAAAGAGCTGATTGAACGCTGATACGCCTCCTGCAACACGTTCGCCTTTGGCTATTTGTCAAACTGCAAGCCACCGAATGCTTATCTTTCGCAAATAACAAGACATTCGACGATTAGTCGTTATGTGCGTGCCAACTTCCTCTCACCTGGCGAATCGCAATTACCGTTACCCCACCACACCCTGGGGTAAACGCCGGCGGGAGCTAGAATCAGAAATATTATATTGGGTTACACAGAACGGTTGGCAGCTTGGAGACGGCTTCAACACCTAGGCCTCTGGGACGCATTTGGAGGCATATTTGAATACACGACCCTGAGCCCAAGTAAAGTTATTTCTAGCAGCATAAAGTGACTGTACCGTGCATTTGGATGCCCCTAGATGGTCTCCAATTATAGAACTTACGATCTGTTGGCCATAATGCGCAGGGAATATGATACAAGATTGAACCAATTGATCGAACGTTGGTGGCTGAATGTATGGTTGTTCTTTGGGAAGCTCGGCGTTTTGGAATTGTGAGGGTGTTGCGTTCCCGGGGTGGTACCATCGATAGGCAACCCAGATAATCTTGGAATGATAACCCCTCAGTTCTGGGTCGTCTGATGTTTGCAAGATCTAAGAGGCATTAAATCTCGAGACAGCTCGGCAGGTTGCACTTTCCATCATCGATCAACTCTCTGCAATCCTGATCCGGGCTACAGTCTGGGCCTCTAATTGCTAAATTTTTTTGGGAATGATCTTCTCATTATTCTTCGACCCCATCTGTGATTCCATCTACACCAAAATACGTTTCCCCATGGCCATAAACTTCGTCTGACAATGATCACTTACCTCCAGAGACCTTCTCCGCATGGCCAACTTTCAATCCAAGCCTTGAAGCTTCTCCATCAACAATTCCTGGTATTTCGTCTTTCAGACTCTTGCCTTTGGGTTTCCAGCCCAAGAATTTCCTTGCCCTCTTAGCATATCCTTTGGAGTTCAAGCCCCACGAGAGAGCCTCAAACCCAGCGATGTCCTTCGCTTCCTCTGCAGTCATTGGCTTGACCTCCTTTGTCTTAATATATCCTTGCTTGAATGCGGCTTCTGCAACAAGCTTTGAAATTTCTCCCCACACGTGATATCCATTCTCAGCTAAGAAGTAACCCTATTCTCCCCAAAGTTCAGAGTCAAGCTCTTTTTTATTTGCAACAGCAGCATCAACAAGTAGCACAAACAGAGCGCTCAGATCATGTACATGCACATCGTCCCATTCGGTCAACCCTTTCCCTAATTGGGGTGCTTGTCCCTTCTCCAGAGTTGTACTGGCCAGGTTGTAGACCTGCCGACTTCTAGTATTCCCAGGGCCGCGACCCTTCCCATATATAGTTGATGGACAAACGATTGCAGTTTTGACGGAATCGGAGCTCGTGGCGAGAACGAGCTTGTCGACGTCACGATGGAATGCCGAATCGGGAAGCGAAGTCAGGTCGGAAATCTTATTGAGGTCGTCATACGCTGTTCAGGATCTCGGAGTCAGTATTGCACTTCTAAACGTAAACTAGAGTTGAAAGACGTCCCCCGGAGTTACAGTATGTCTCGTTCCTAAGACCAACCCGAAATTCTCAGAGGAGCTGGACTTACCCGGCTGGCTCGGAGCTTCGCCATATGTTTGTGTTTCCATATCTTTCCAGCACAAGATACCCGTTCCACTTGTATGCAGCCAAAATCCAGGCTTTTGGGCATTGTGCCCAGCAGCAAGCCCTTTAGCGATGGCTCTAGCAGCGCCTTCATTATCAGATGCATCGGCAGTATCTATACAGCTGATCAGAGTTTGCATTGACACAGCAGTCGGGATGGAGGACCTTACGAATGACAATATCTGCCTTTGAGCTTTCCTCTTCTAAAAGAGCTGTATCTTCGAGGCTGCCGTAGACAAGCCGTACTTTAGGGAATGAAGCAGCGACTAAAGCTCCCTTGTTTGAGTCTCTTACCATTGCAGTATATTCGTAACCTGGGTGCGCTTTGTAGAGCGCAAACAATGCATCGCCTCCAATCTGGGATTAGAATTTTAGTACGTCCATAGACTAGATCATCGGAGGGTCATACGTAGCCTGTAGCTCCTGTGCTGAAGGCATAATTATGAGCAATTGATTGATTCGAGGCAAATATATGGAACGGAGACGTACATAAATACCTTGGGAGCCATCATTTGAGAATTGTGGCTAACCCTTATGATGTTGTTTCTTGACCGAGGACAGGGCAGTGACGGAATCTCTGGTGTTTGGCCGGCGGCAGAAAGAGAAGAGAAGAGAAGAGCTCGTCACTGTATATGTAGAACACAGATGAAAGAGAATAATTTGACCAAGGAGTCCAGATACACTTGTTCTAAAGTTTTGAAGCCAGGATTATGTAGCAGGACTTCACTCTTCATGTAGTATGGTAGATGATAGAAACTGCAACTTCTCATGACATCATCATCAATCTTGTCACGAAATCGGGAATTGTCCCTCAAAAATAATGGGCGCTTTTTCGCCAAACTCCTCTAACTATAACCTATAATTAGCAGCTCATTCCTTCGAGATAACATTGAAAAATGTTCTTATTTAGAGGCGCAGACATACCAGAGCTAGCAGATTCTTCACGCAGATGTGATGAGCTGCCTCTCTGAAGCCCCATCCCAAAGACTTCGACGGCGGGCTGTAACTCCCTTGCACGACCACTCCCTCAAGACTGTTCTTCTTATACCATATTTTCAGTAAACGGTGCACAACGATCGCCCATCCATTGGCATCACCGTGATTATGAGGTATGTTGTAGTTTAGATTCAGGTCCATGTCAAGAACGACATTTCGCACTCGCTGCAGCGTGGCCTCGCCAAAGCATTTGGTGATATCAACTGGGTTCGAGAGGCTAAGCTGTTTTCTGTAGAGAACTTCAATTGCTTCATCTAAAATCCGGTGATTTAGCAGCAGCACAGGGGGGGTGCTCAGCTTTTGGAGATCTGGGGTGGAAGGTGATGAGCTGCGTATTCCTTTTCTACAGTCCTCTTTGAGTTTCGGGCTTGCTGACATATTGGGCCATTGAAGGGTGTATGAATAAACAGCAGTACGAAGCTCGAAAGGTAAGTCTAAGAACGGGAAGACTTGCAGAGGAGAAGCCATGCTTTCCGGTATCGAGAGCTGTGGTACTGGATCATCTCTGTGAACTATATATAGCGTATTGTCAGTGGGCTGACTGGGCACGAGATGAGGTCCCGCGCCTCTCATGATCAGAAGAGGGGATAAGAAATAAGAGCATAAGAGCATACTTTTAGGGCTATTTCACTCATGTCATTCCCCCATCCGGACTATCCGATTTCTTTTGCGGGGGATGAGAGGCTCGCGAGAAAGCTTGCCGAGCAGCAGCAGAGCTTACACGATATTCACCCCCTCCTAGACAGTACCCTCTCCAGACGAGTACTAGTTATTCGACGTCCGAAATTAGTCTGTATATCACCCTCAGAAATCCTCTTAATTAAATATTTAATACTCAATATTTATTTATTTATTAAATTTATAGCTAATTTATAATGTTGAATAAATTCAATTAATATCTAAAAAATAATAAAAATTATGGTTACTAGAAAAATTAAGAGTGTACTAGTAGGCCAATTTTGGATGTGTAATACTAGTATAGTACTAGTACTCGCCAACTACCTAGTAGAGAGAGATTACCTAACTAGGAAAAGACCGACAACAGCGGCTCTAACAACCTGCCCTGCCGCCCTCCCTTGCAAATAGAAAAGCATCACGAATCATGCACAGGAGTTAATTAGACAGCATAGGCTAAATGTACGATCCACTCCGATCTTACCCCAAATCTACCCCAAACCCGGCACCTAACTTCACCGCCCTCCGGCATTGCTTCAACCCCACACCTTCTGTTTTGAGACAGCTTATGCCCGTGATTTTTCGAGGTCAAGATGTGGCAAGTTCCCATCTTCAGAGGGGGTTCTTTCTCCTCGTTTCTGGGATCTTTTGGGTATCGAATTTTTGAGCCTGCCTTGGCGTGTTGTTCCTGGCTCAAGATGCGTCTTTATTCGTCCTTACCCCTGAGCACTCTCGTGACTTCAGCTGTGGCTACAAATCTTTATGTGTCTTCCTATGGTGGGGATATTACTTCTCTCCAACTTTTTCGAGATTCAAAGGGATCATACAACCTCAAGACAGTGGCAGTTAACAACGGATCCGAGTAGGTAATATCCCAAAAACAACAAACAGTCCCTAAAGTATACTTTGCACTTGAGGCAACCTAAAATTTATCTAAGCAGCATATATTGGTTATTTACCTATCAAATCGATTTGTCTCAATTCTACAATATTTCTAAAAGCAGAAATTGCTAATTCCTCAAATCAACCAGACCAAGCCCTTCATGGCTGACTAAAGACGAGTTCAACGATATAGTTTACTGCGTCGACGAGGGCTTGACAACTCCCAATG
>Ga0182030_10004841_pt1 | contig 28762 bp, 18 predicted proteins | sample 812S3MmetaG_FD_121299 | JGI IMG/M metagenome (GOLD analysis project Ga0182030, IMG submission 121299) | Permafrost microbial communities from Stordalen Mire, Sweden - 812S3M metaG (Illumina Assembly) | ecosystem: Environmental > Terrestrial > Soil > Wetlands > Permafrost | place: Sweden...
ACCCAAGATCGCGCTCTCGCAAACCTGGCAAGCGCAGGACAGCGGCGCTGGGGCCGAGGGAGCTGCGATCTGGCCGGCCGCCGATTGGTGGCACGGGTTCGGTTCCGCGCGGCTCGACGAGCTCATCGCGCAGGCGCAGCAGAGTAACGACGACCTTGCGGCCGCCATGGCGCGCATTCAGGAGGCGGATGCAGAGCTGCGCATCGCGGGCGCACCGCTCTTGCCGTCGGTGGATCTCGGCGCCTCGGCGACGCGCGAGCGCTCGAGCGTGCCGGGTGAGGGCATCGCCACCTACAACGTCTTCAACCCCGTCCTGACGGCGAGCTACGAACTCGATTTCTGGGGCAAGAATCGCGCGGCCCGCGATGCGGCCCGCGCTCTCGCGGTAGCGAGCCGTTACGATCGCGAGACCGTGGCGCTCACGGTGATCTCGAGCGTGGCGACGACGTATTTGCAGGCGCTCGAGCTGCGCGAGCGTATCGAGGTTGCGGAGCAGAATCTCGCGAATGGGGAGAAGATCCTGAAAGGACTGTCCTTCCAGCAACGAGTCGGCACCGCCAACGGGCTCGACGTGGCGCAGCAGGACACGGCAGTTGCGCTGCTCCGGGCTGCGATCCCGCCGCTCCGGGAGCAATTCCGGCAGACGGTCTATGCGCTCGCGGTGCTCATCGGCAAGACGCCGGAGACGGTCGACGTCACCGAGGGGACGTTGAACGATCTGAAGGCTCCGCAAGTAGTCGCCGGTTTGCCCTCGCAGCTCCTCGCGCGCCGGCCGGACGTGGCCGAAGCGGAGCAGCAGCTCATCTCGGCCAACGCCGACATCGGCGTTGCGCGCGCCGAGCTCTTCCCTTCCATCGAGCTCACCGCGAGCGGCGGCTATCAGAGCGGGGCGCTCTCCTCGCTCGTGAACCCCGCGACCCGGGTCTGGGCCGTTTCGGCGGGTCTTACCCAGCCGATCTTTCACGGCGGCGCGCTGCGCGGCCAGCTTGCCTATTCCAAGGCGCGCTACACGGAGTTGCTCACGACGTACCACAAGACCGTGCTCACGGCCTTGAGCAACGTCGAGAGCGCATTGGTTGCGGCAGGTCAGACGGCGGAGCAAGAGAGGCGCCAAGCGGATGCGGTCGCCAAAGCGCAGCGTGCTTACGAATTCGCCCAGGCGCAGATGACGGCCGGCACTATCAACGTATTGACGGTGCTCAACACGGAGAATGCGCTCTTCAGCGCGAAAGACACGCTGGTTCAGGTGCGGTACTCGCAGCTGCAGGCGCTGGTCGATCTCTATACGGCGCTCGGCGGCGGTTGGCGCCAGGGGTAATGAGACATGAGTCTTCTCTCGCGGATCTCGAAACACAAGGTTTGGATCGACGTCATCGGCGCGGCGCTGATCGTCATGAGCTGGCGCGGATTGCACAAGCCGGCAGCGGCGGCCACGCCGCAGGTCGCACAGGCCATTCAGGTCGAAACGGTCTCCGCCGTGCCTGCCGATGTCCCGATCTACCTGGGAGGGCTCGGAACCGTGCAGGCATTCTATACGGTCACGGTGACGGCGCGCGTCGACGGCGAGTTGCAGAGGGTCGGCTTCACCGAGGGTCAGATGGTGCGCAAGGGCGATCTTCTGGCGCAGATCGATCCGCGCCCGAATCAGGCGGCCTACGAACAGGCGCTCGCGACCAAGGTGAAGGATGAGGCGCAGCTCAGGAACGCGCGGCTCGACCTCGAGCGCTACACGCAGCTGCAGCCGCAGGATCTGGCGAGCAAGCAAACGATCGATACGCAACGCGCCCTGGTCGATCAACTGCTCGCTCAGATCAAGGTCGACCAGGCGGTCATCGACAACGCCCGCACGCAGCTCGAGTACACGCGGATCGTCTCGCCCATCGACGGGCGCACCGGCATCCGCCTCATCGATCCGGGCAACATCGTGCACGCCGCGGCCACCACGGGTATCGTGGTCGTGACGCAGGTTCAACCAATCTCGGTGGTATTCACGCTTCCCGAGGAGCAACTCGGCGAGGTCAGCGAGGCGCTCTCCGCGGGGCCGGTGAAAGTCACGACGGTCTCTCGCGACGGAGGCAAGGTCCTCGATGAGGGCACCCTCAGCCTGATCGACAACCAGATCGACCAATCGACGGGCAGCGTACGCCTCAAGGCCACGTTTGCGAACAAAAAGAATGCCCTCTGGCCGGGCCAGTACGTGGACGCGCGGGTGCTGTTACGTACCGAGAAGAGCGCGCTCACCATTCCGGATGCCGCGGTGCAGCTGGGGCCGAACGGACCCTTCACATATGTCGTGAATAAGGACTCCACCGTCGAAGTGCGTCCGCTGCGAGTCAGCGAGGGAAGCAACGGCCTCACGATCGTCACAAACGGATTGAACACGGGTGAGATCGTGGTCACGAGCAATCAGTACCGGCTGCAGCCCGGGACGCACGTGCACCCCGCCGATCGATCCGCAGCAACGGCCCCCGGCCGGCCGGCCGGCGCGTCATGAGCATCTCCGAGCCGTTCGTACGCCGGCCGATCGCCACTTCGCTCTTGATGGGCGGGATATTTCTCGTCGGCTGCGTGGTGTATCCGCTGCTGCCAGTGGCGCCGCTCCCGCAGGTGGACTTTCCGACCATCCAAGTGACGGCGCAGCTGCCCGGCGCGAGCCCCGAGACCATGGCGGCAACCGTCGCGACGCCGCTCGAGTATCAGTTCTCGCAGATCTCCGGGCTCACGCAGATGACCTCCAGCAATCTTCTCGGTACGAGCCTGGTCACGCTGCAATTCAACCTGGACCGCAATATCGACGCGGCGGCGCAGGACGTGCAGGCCGGGATTGACGCAGCCGGCGGCCAGTTGCCGAAGAATCTGCCGACGCCGCCCACCTACAAGAAGGTGAATCCCGCGGATTCTCCGATCTTGATGCTGGGGGTGCACTCCGACGTGCTGCCGGTCACGACGGTGGACGATTACGCGGAGAACATTCTCGCGCAGCAGATCTCGCAGATCCCCGGCATTGCGCAGGTGGCGATCGGCGGTCAGCGCAAGCCCGCGGTCCGCGTCCAGATCGACCCCGTCAAGCTCGCGGCGATCGGCCTGCAGATGGAGGACATAGCGAACGTCATCAGTATCGCCACGGTCGACGCGCCCAAGGGCGCCATCAACGGGCCGAAGCGCGCGCTCACCATCTATGACAACGACCAGCTCCTGAAGGCCGCGCCCTGGAATGACGTGGTGGTCGCGTACAAGAACGGCGCGCCGGTGCGCATCCGCGACATCGGTATCGCCGTGGACGGCCCGGAGAACAACCTCCTCACCGGCTGGCAGAACGGGCACGACGGCATTCTGTTGTTGATCTACAAACGCTCGGGCGCCAACGTCATCGATGCGGAGCAGCGCGTCGAGACTCTGCTGCCGCACGCGCTCGCCTCCGTTCCCCCCTCCGTCAAGGTGGACATCGTCGCCAACCGTACGACCACCATACGGGCTGCGGTCGAGGACGTCGAGTTCACCTTGGTGCTCACGATCGCCCTAGTCGTGCTGGTGATCTTTCTGTTCTTGCGCACCGCGTGGGCCACCATCATTCCGGGCGTCACCGTGCCGCTGGCCCTTTTGGGGACGGCGGCCGTGATGTATGTGCTCAATTATAGTCTCGACAACCTGTCCTTGATGGCGCTCACCATCGCGGTCGGCTTCGTCGTCGACGACGCCATCGTGATGCTCGAGAACATTCACCGTCACATCGAGGACGGCCTCTCGCCGCTCGACGCCACGCTCAAGGGCGCAGGTGAGATCAGCTTCACCATCATGTCGATCAGTATTTCGCTGGTCGCCGTGTTCATCCCGTTACTGCTCATGGGCGGCATCATCGGTCGCCTGTTTCGCGAGTTCGCCATCACCATGACGCTGACCATTGCCGTCTCGGCGTTCGTCGCGCTGACGCTGTCGCCCACGATGTGCGCGCTGTTCCTCAAGGACGAGAGGCACGCCCAGCACGGCAGGTTCTACCTGACCATGGAGCGCGTGTTCGACAAAATGCTGGCCTGGTACACCCGCGGGCTCGATTTCGTACTCGACCGGCAGCGCGCGACCCTGGTCGTGTTCCTGCTGACGGTCGCAACTACGGTGGCCCTTTACATCGCCATCCCCAAGGGATTCTTCCCTCAGCAGGACACGGGGATCATCGTCGGCCTTTCCGATGCGCCCCAGGACGTTTCTTTCGACGAGATGGTGCGCCGGCAGCACGCGCTGCTCGACGTGGTGGCGCGCGACCCGGGCGTCGAGAGCTACGGCACCGTCCTCGGCGGCAATCGGCCGATCAACAACGACTTCGTGATCATCGGCTTGAAGCCGCGCAGCGAGCGCGATGCGAGCGCGGATGAGATCATCAATCGGCTTCGCCCGCAGCTGACCAAGATCGCGGGGGCCACGCTTTTCATGCAGTCCGCGCAGGATCTTAACATCGGAGGCCGGACCAGCCGCACACAATACCAATACACCCTGCAGGATGCGGACATCGATGAGCTGAACGTCTGGGCCCCGAAACTCCTCGAGCGCTTACAGAAGCTGCCGATGCTGCGCGACGTTGCCTCGGACCAGCAGACCACGAGCGGCATGGTGGCGCTCACCATCGACCGCGACCAGGCGGCGCGCTTCGGCATTCAGCCCTCGGCCATCGACAACGCGCTCTACGACGCGTTCGGGCAGCGTCAGGCGGCACAGTTCTTCACACAGCAGAACAGCTACCACGTGGTGCTCGAGATCACGCCGTCCCTGCAGAGCGACCCGAACTCGCTCCAAAAGCTCTATCTTAAGTCGCCGCTCACGGGACAGATGGTGCCGCTCTCGGCAATGACCCGCTATGACACGCAGCACGTGGCCTACCTCTCCATCAACCATCAGGGGCAGTTCCCGGCGGTCACCATCTCGTTCAACCTCGCACCGGGCGCGGCGCTCGGCGACGCGGTTGACGGGATCACGAGGATTTCGGCCGAGATGCATCTACCGGCCCCGATCACCGGCACGTTCCAGGGCACGGCTCAGGCGTTCCAGAGCTCGCTCAAGACCCAGCCGTATCTCATTCTCGCAGCCCTGGTCGCGGTCTATATCATTCTCGGGATGCTGTACGAGAGCTACGTGCACCCCCTCACCATCCTGTCCACGCTGCCGTCGGCCGGTGTCGGCGCGCTCCTCATCCTGCTCATCTTCCACATGGAGCTGAATGTGATGGGCCTCATCGGGATCATCCTCTTGATCGGAATCGTCAAGAAGAACGGCATCATGATGGTGGACTTCGCGATTCAGGCCGAGCGCGAACAGCACCTCTCGCCGCATGACTCGATCCGTCAGGCCTGCCTGTTGCGTTTTCGCCCGATCATGATGACGACAATGGCCGCCCTGCTCGGCGCCGTGCCTCTCGCTCTCGGACACGGAACGGGCTCGGAGCTGCGCCGGCCGCTCGGCTACACGATGGTCGGCGGGCTGATCGTGAGCCAGGCGCTCACGCTGTTCACGACGCCGGTGATCTATTTGTACCTCGACCAGTTCAGCCTCTGGCTCAAGGGCAGGCGCCGGCGCAAGCATGAGCACGCGGGGCAGGCCGCGGGCGGCGCCGGCTTGGGATCCAACCAGAGCGCGCTCGGAGAGACACCGTGAAGATTCTGCTGGTCGAGGACAACGAGCGTGTCAGTCAGTTCGTCATCAAGGGGCTCCAGGAAGCCGGCCATACGACGGATCATGCGATGAGCGGCCGAGACGGGATGTTCCTCGGGGCGAGCGAGCCTTACGACGTCATCATCATGGACCGCATGCTCCCCGGCGACATCGACGGCCTCGCCATTATCGAAGTGCTGCGCAAGGCGGGCAAACGCACGCCGATCCTGATTCTCTCCGCGCTATCCGAGGTCGATGACCGCATACGCGGCTTGCGGGCGGGCGGCGATGACTACCTCACGAAGCCGTTTTCGTTCGGCGAGCTGCTCGCACGCCTGGATGCCTTGCATCGCCGTTCCCAGGGCGTGAACCGGGAGATCCCGCTCTGCGTCGGCGACTTGCATATGGACCCGATGACGCGCAAGGTGACGCGGGGAAACCGGCCGATCTCGCTGCAGCCGCGGGAATTCAAGCTGCTCGAGTACCTCATGAGGCACGCCGATCAGGTCGTGACGCGCACCATGCTCCTGGAGAATGTGTGGGATTATCACTTCGACCCGCAGACCAACGTCGTGGACGTGCACATCAGCAAGCTGCGCCAGAAGATCGACGCGGAGTTCGAACGACCACTGCTGCGTACCGTGCGCAACGCCGGCTACATGGTGACCGCCGGTGATTAGGTACCGCTCATGATGCGCTCGTCGGCGCTTTCTCTGGCGCTCGGCTACGTCGTGCTGGGCATCGCCTCGCTGGTTCTGTTTGCGGCACCGCTCTGGTATGCGTGGCAAGTCACCATCCAGGACGGCCGCAGCGAGATCCTTCAGTCCGACGCCATGCGCCTGACCGACGTCTACCGCCACGAAGGTGCAGACGCGCTCAAGAATCTGATCGACGCGCGCGTTCACATGCAGATCGCGGGCGACCGCATTTTGATGCTCACCGACGCCTCGCTCCGGCCGATGGCGGGGAATCTCTCGGTCTGGCCGAAGGATCTGCCGGTCGCTCCCGGCAACTACCGCATCAAAGTCGACACGGGCGAGCACGGCGTCCAGGATGCGCTGGTGCACGTGGCGCAGCTCGGCCCGTACGTGCTTCTGGTGGGACGCGACAATAAGCTGTTCGTGCCGCTCGAGCGGCGCTTTTGGTACGGCTTGGCCGCCGCCATCGCAGTGCTCTCCATCGCGGGACTTCTGGTCGGGCTGATCACGCGCCGCGCCTTGATGTCGCGCATCCACAGCATCCGCCGGACGGTGTCGGCCATCATCCACGGCGACCTCGAGCACCGGCTTCCAACCAACCTGAGCGACGATGAGCTCAACACGCTCGCGCGCACCATCAACGGCATGCTGGACCAGATCGAGCAGCTGGTTCACGGCGTGCGCAACGTATCGAACTCCATCGCCCACGATTTGCGCACGCCGCTCGCGGAGCTCAGGTCGCGCCTCGAGGAGCTCGCACTGATGCGCCCCTCGCCCGACATGACGTTCGCGGAGATCGACGGCGCCGTGGCGGACGTCGACCGCGTCATCCGCATCTTTGATGCGCTGCTGCGGCTCGCCGAGATCGACGCCGGCATGCGCCGCTCCGGGTTCGTGACGCTCGATCTTCAGGATCTGGCGGCGACCGCGGTGGAATTTTACGCGCCCGCGGCGGAGCTCAAGAACATCCGGCTGACGCTGCAAACCGACGCTGCTTTGAAGGTGTCGGGCGATCCTATCCTGCTGGCGCAGGCGCTCAGCAACCTCATCGACAATGCGCTCAAATACGCGCCCGAGAACGGGTTGATCGACGTCACCATCCGGCGCCGCGACGATGCGCTGGCGGAGATCGCCGTCGCCGACAACGGGCCGGGCATCCTCGATTCGGAGAAGGCCAAAGTCGTGGAGCGCTTCTACCGCGGCGACGCAAGCCGCGGTACTCCGGGCGTCGGCCTCGGTCTCAGCCTCGTGCAGGCCGTCGCCAAATTGCACGGCAGCACCCTCCTGCTCGCCGACCGGGAACCGGGGCTGCGCGTGGTCATACGGGTACCGCTGTCCGGGGAGGCCGCCGCGTCGCCGGCCCCGGCGGCGCCGGGCCAGCGTGACGAGCGCGCGCCCACGGCCGCCGCCGCGACTACGACGCTTTGACACCCTCGCGCGGCGCCGCGAGGTGAGCGCCGCCGTACATCGGCACATCGTGAGGATCGGTCGGATCGATGCTCACCATCCGCCGCTCGGGATTTCTGTCGCAAAAGAACGCCGCGGATGCCGACGAAAATTCGCCCAGGCGCCATCCGTCATCGAGCCACTGAAGCATGGCGGAGAGGAAAGCGCGCTTCAAATCCGCGCCGTCGGGCAAGCGGCGCGATTCAAGCACGGTGCCGTGCATGCTGCGCACGACGTACCAGCGCGGCTCGGCCGTGGGCTGTAGAGGATCATGGACGGCGCGCCGACGAATCATGACGCTAACGCTACAAGAGCGCCACGCTCGAGGTCCACCCAGTAGTCCGCGGCGCAGCAAGCTGTAGGGGCCCGCCCGCCAGCTCGGTCGAAAGCGTCCCTGCCCGCGCCACCACTCGACATATTTCGGTTATCATCGGCGCGTTTGCGGCGCGATACCGGTGCCGGACCGCGCAGCCCTTCGCAGCCGTCGGCAGAGGCCTACATGTCGATGACGCGCTTTCCGGCATCGGACCCCGCGCCGCCTGCTTACCCTCGGCTCGCGCGACCAACACACCAGGAGTGCATCATGGGCGATCCCTCGGACGAAGACCAAGAAGACCAGTCGGCTGCGCCCGACGAGCGCCGGCTGCGAGGCAGCGACCTCGGCGGCTCCGAAAACAAGCGCGCCGTCGACCACCCAGATTATGAAAAACGGCGCAATCCCGATACGGAGCTGCGTGTGGATGGGGAAGATGACTCGCTCTACGATGACGGCCTCGACACCGCAGACGACGACGACGAGACCTTGGCGGGCACCCGGGGTCCCTCATCCGGAATCAAGCCCTAAGCCAGGTTTCACGGGGTAACGTCGCGCGGGCCTCGTAGGACCGGCTTAGGGGTAGCGCGAACGACTGCACAGTTTTGCTGTTCGACCGCTCGACGGCCATTGCCCGATGCGACAATGGCTGTCATTTTCACAGAGCCGGTTGCATGGCGCCAAGGCTGGCAAGTACCCGCGAGAATCTCGCTCGCGCTGCGCGGCGCGCGCGGGCGCGCATTCGGCGCGTTGTCTCCATCGCCATCGCCCGGCGCCTCACCATAGGAATCGCCGGGCGCCTCGGCATCGCATTTGCGGCGGTCGCAGTGCTCGCGGTGGCGGCGAATTTGATCATCGAGCGCGGCGGCGCAGTCGTGCAAACCACACGGCTCGATCGCGGACAGTTCTCTCCGATACCCGAGCCCGCAAGATCGACCGCCCGCGCGGCGGTCATGCCGTCGGATGAGCCCGCGAGCCGCGCGGCCGGGTCATCCGAGGCCGGGGTTGAGTTATCCGAGGCAGTCGATCGACTGGGGTTCCTACGCGCCGTCGAGGCGTTCCAGCACGCAATCGACGAGCGCGCCTCGATCGATTCCACCGAGAGCGCCGTCGCGGTTCAGGAGGCGATGCAAGCGGCGGATGCGACCGCGCATGCTCGCTGGCTTGAACGGCATGGCGCCGGCAATGCTGTTCGGGCGGCACTCTCCGAATACGAGCAAGCGGGACTGCGCCTCGTAGAGGCCACGGAATCCCGGCGCGCGGCCCTGCACGAGTATCTCGGCCAAATCGACGCGATGGACGGGCGCATCACCGTGTCGCTCGATGGCGAGTGGAAGCTTTTCGGCCACGTATTCGCCCGCGAATCGCTGCTTCGGCTGCACGCGCAGCTCGAGGACTTGCGCCGCCGAGTCGCCGCCCTCTCGACCGCCGCCGCCGGCGGCGGCGCGGATCCGAGCGCGCTCGACGCGGTGGCGGGCGCCGAGTCGGCGCTCGCAAGCTCGCTGCGCCCCAAGGAAAGCGGGCTGGGCCGCTCGGAAGGGCCGGAGTGGATGCGGCGCATGCGCGAGGACTTGTCGCGTATCGCGGAGCTGCGCCAAGCGATTGCAGCGGGTTACGCGGCAACGCGCGATGACGCCGAGAAGTTTGCGGCTGCGCGCGCGCATCTCACCGACGCGGTTCCTTCCATGCAGCCTGGCGCCGCCGCGCATGCGCCTCAGCGCCCGCCCGCGGCGGCGGTCGCGGCCCCGATGCTGCCCGCTCCGGCGCTTGCCTCCCCGGTGATCGGCGCCGTCACCACGACGACCGTCAGCACGGGATCCGACCCCGATCGGCGGGCCGCGGTCGCGGCCATCACCGGCGCGGTGCTTCTCGTCCTGCTGGCGGTCTCGGTATGGACGGTCCGCAGCATCTTGATACCGGTGAAAGGCATGCTCGATGCGACCGGCAAGCTCGCGGACGGCCTCGAGGTCCGCGTGCCCCGCGGCGGCCTGAAGGAGCTCGACACCCTGGCGGTCGCGTTCAATCGCATGGCGGCGCAGCTCGAGTCGGCTCGCCATATCACCCAAGACTACCGGCAGCATCTCGAGTCGCAGGTCGAGCAGCGCACGCGCCAGCTGCGGCATCTCGCCGAGCGCGATCCGCTCACCCTGCTCCCCAATCGCCGCCAGTTCTTCGTGCTCCTCAACCGCTCGTTGCTGCGGGCCGAACAACGCCACTGCGCAGTGGCCGTCTTCTTCATCGATCTCGACAATTTCAAGAATCTCAACGACGGCTTGGGCCACGCGTTCGGCGACCGTGTCTTGATCAGCGTCGGACAGCGGCTGGAGGAGACCGCCCACAGCTTTGGTTTTGCGGCGCGACTGGGCGGCGACGAGTTCACGGTCGTGCACGAGGAAGTGCTCTCGCGGCAGGATGCGCACGACGCAGGCCGCAGGCTGATCGAGGCTTTCCAGCACGCCCTGCGGGTCGAGGGACGCGACGTGACCGTGAGCGCGAGCATCGGCGCGAGCCTGTATCCTGATGACGAGGCGAGCGCCGAGGAACTGCTGAGCGCGGCCGACGCCGCGCTGTTCCGCGCGAAAGCGCTCGGACGTAACCAGCTCGCCATGTTCACCCCGGAGCTGCGCGAGACCGCGACGCGCAAGTTCACCACTGAGCAAGGGATTCGCCGCGCGCTCGAGCGCGACGAGTTCGAGCTCGTGTTCCAGCCTGAAGTCGACCTCGAGCGGTTCGAAGTCGGCTTGGTGGAGGCGCTGGTGCGCTGGCGGTTGCCGGACGGACGGCTCGCGACGCCCGACGAATTCCTCGCCGTAACGGAGGAATCCGGTCTCATCGTCGAGCTCGGCGACTGGGTGCTCCGGCGCGCGATCGAGACGGCGACCCAGTGGCACCGCGGCCTGTGGCCGGACGTCAAGATCGCGATCAACGTATCCCCGCGGCAGCTGCTCGACAACCACTTCGTCGAGGGAGTGCGCAACCTGCTGCGCGAACATCGGCTCCCGCCGCGCTGTATCGAGCTCGAGTTGACCGAGTCGGTGCTCCAGACGGGCGCTGCGACCATCGACTCGCTGCGCCTGCTGCGCTCGCTGGGGGTCGCGATCGCGCTGGACGACTTCGGCACGGGGTACTCCTCGTTCGCGTCCCTCGAGCAGCTTCCCCTGTCGCGCATCAAGCTGGACCGCACTTTGATCGCCGGCATCGACACCAACGCGCGATCCGCGGCTATCACCCTCGCCCTCATTCAGCTGTGCGACGATCTCGACATCGAAGTCACGGCCGAGGGCGTGGAGCGCGAAAGCCAATTCGGCTGCCTCGCCGTGCACCGCGAGATGTACGTGCAGGGCTATCTGCTGTCGCGCCCGGTCGCCTCGGACGAGGTGCTCGGCGTCAATCGCCTGATGCCGCAGATCGTACGCGGCCTGCTCCGATCCATTCCGAGCGCCGGATCGAGCTCGGATCTCGAGCACGGCGAGACCCGGCGACGAGCGTTCACTGTGACGGGCACAAAGCGGTAATATTCCGGCCCTATGCGCAAACACCTTCATCTGGCCGCGGCGGCCGTGGCGCTCTCGTACGCCGCATGCGTCCTCGGTCAAACTCCGGAGCAGGAAAAAATCTGGACGGAGGACCGCGAGCGCGCGACGGCCCTCGAGAAAGCCAAAGCCGAGCAGCTGGCGCGCGAGCGTGCCGCGCGCAAAGCGGACCCCATGGCGTGGGTTCGCACTCTGGATCCGATGGCGAGCGGCGGGTGGGAATTCCGCAGCGTCGCCACGGACGGCTCGTGGGCGATTTTCAGCAGCTCCCATCAGCTCAAGCGATCGGGTCAAGTCGTCACAGTATGGATGAGACACGAGTACGCCGAGCCGCAGCTCGCCGACGGCGGCCCTTATCTCAGCGCCGTTGAGAAGCAGCAATACGACTGCAAGAAAGAACAGGCGCGCAGCCTCATGGTGATCTACTACGCCGCCAACAACATTCAGGGCGGCGAGCAGACCGAAGAGGGCGACGGCAAGAACACTCCCTGGAACGCGATCGTCCCCGGTACGCGGGACGAGTCGAGCTTTCTTTGGGCCTGCGCTCAGGCGCGCGGTGCAGGCGCCAAATGAATGGTGGCGGCGAGCAAGCGCGATCTGTCCGCGGACGGGCCGACCAGGATTTCCACCTCGCCGGGCTCGAACACGGGCTCCAGATCGAGACCCAAGAAACGCAGTTCTTGCGCCTTGAGCGATAGCGTCACGGTCCCGGACCGTCCCGGCTCCAGTCGAATCTTGCCGAACCCCTTGAGCTCGAGCATCGGCCGCGCCACGCTCGCGAGCTTGTCGTGGCTGAAGAGAAAAACGGTCTCCTCGGCGGCCATCGCTCCCTGATTCGCGACGTCGATGCGAACCGTAATCGTATCCCGCTCGGTCACGCTGTCGGGGCTGACCGCGAGATTCGACCAGGTGAATTGACCATACGTGAGCCCGTGGCCGAACGGGAATAGCGGCTCGTTCGATACATCGAGGTACTTGCTGGTGTAGGGGTCCTGCGGATTGGCGGGACGGCCGCTCGGCCGCTCGGCATAGAAGAGCGGGACCTGTCCGACGCTGCGCGCCCAACTCACCGGCGTGCGCCCGCTCGGGCTCACCCGACCCATGATGACGTCGACGATCGAGTTGCCGGCCTCGCTGCCTAGGAACCAAGCCGCGAGCACGGCATCCGCACGCTCCACCAACCAGGGCACGATCAGCGGGCGCCCCGAGAACAGCACCGCGATGGCGGGCTTGCGCAGCGCCCGCGCGCGCTCGAAGACCGATTCGGCAAACTGGCGCTGGCGCCCTGGAAGGTGCGGGTGCGCGCGGCTCGCCGCCTCGCCGCTCATGGTCGCCGCCTCCCCCAGGCATAAGACGACGGCATCCGCCTGAGCACAGAGCTCGAGCGAGCGAGCGAGGCCGCTGACATCGTCCCCATCGATGTTCACGCCCGGCGCGTAAAGCACTTGCCCCTCGGGCAATGCTGCGCGAAAGCCTGCTGCCACCGAGACGTGGCCTTCGGGGCCGGCGGCGCCCCACCAGGGGCCGCGCATTTCGCCGACGGCATCCGCCAAGGGTCCGAGCACGGCCACCCGCGCGGCGCCCGGCAATGGCAGGACACCCCGCTCGTTCTTCAGCATCACGATGGCGCGCGCGCCCACCGTCCGCGCCAACCGGCGTCGAGCGGTCAACGCCTCGGCGGTCTCGACGGTGCGTCCCCGACGGTACGGATCGTCGAACAAGCCCAGCTTCCATTTGAGCGTGAGCACGCGACGCACGGACTCATCGATATCCGCCGAGCGCACCCAGCCCCGGTCGAGAGCGATCGGCAGTCCGTGGCGATACGCACCCGACATCATATCGATGTCGACGCCCGCGTTGAGCGCGAGAGCCGCCGCTTGCGCCAGATCCGCGGCGACGCCGTGCCGCATGAGCTCCGCCACGGCATTATAGTCGCTCACGATTACGCCGTTGAACTTGAGCCGGCGCCGCAGCCACCCTTTTATCATCTGGGCGTTCGCGGTCATGGGCACGCCGGCGAGATCGTTGAAAGCGGGCATTACCGCCGAGACGCCCGCTGCGACGGCCGCGGCGAACGGCGGCAGATACACCTCCCGCAAGGTGCGCTCGGAGATGTCGACCGAGGCGTAGTCGCGACCCGCAGTCGCCGCTCCGTACGCACAGTAGTGCTTGGCGACCGCCGCGAGCGAATCCGCATCCGTGAGCTCGGCGCCTTGAAAACCGCGCACCTTGGCTTCGGCCATGCGCACACCGACCAGGGGGTCCTCTCCGGGCCCCTCGGCGCTGCGCCCCCAGCGCGGGTCACGCGCGATGTCGAGCATCGGCGCAAAGGTCATGGCGAGCCCGTCGGCCGCCGCCTCCTTCGCCGCCTCGCGCGCGGTCAGCTCCCAAGTCCGTGGATCGAACAGCGCGGCCTCCCCCAACGGAATCGGAAAGAGCGTGCGAAACCCGTGAATCACGTCAAAGCCGATGAGCAGCGGGATGCCCAGCCGCGACTCCTCCACGGCGAGCCGCTGCATCTCGCGCACGTGCTCCGGACCGATCAGGTTGAGCAGATTGCCGACCGTGCCTTGGCGGATTGCGTCGGTCGAATCGCCGGCGATCGTGGGCCCGGTCACCGTGTAGCCTGCGGCCGTCATGGTGAGCTGACCGAGCTTCTCGGCCAGCGACATCTCCCGAAGCAAACGGTCGATGCGATTGGTCGCGACCGCCGTCATGGGCTAACAGATAATAGCTGAATTGTTCCGCTCCTGAAGCAGTGCACACATGATCATAAATCGCCCCGCAGACGGAATCACGTCCTCTTCCGATCCTGAAGAAATCGCCCAGGCCGGGCTCTTGCCGCAAATGGGCATGATGGCCCGCGCGCTGTGGGCCTCGCCGGTGCGCAATGCCCTGCTCGCCGTCTCGCTTTCGCTGTTCGTGATCATCGCCGTGACCGCGTACGGCCAGATCCGGCTCAACAGCTGGAACCAGCCCTTCTACGATGCGCTGTCGCACCGGAACTTCAATGGTTTCCTGAGGCAGCTCGGCGTTTTCGGGGTCATCGCGGGCGCGCTCCTGGCTCTCAACGTGGCGCAGCGCTGGTTCGGCGAAACGTTGAAGCTCAAGCTCCGTCATGGCCTGGTGCACGACCTCGTGCAGAACTGGATGGCGCCCGGACGCGCCTTCCGGCTCGCGAATGCGGGCGCGATCGGAGTCAATCCCGATCAGCGGATGCACGAGGATGCCCGCCACCTGACCGAGCTCTCGGCCGATCTCGGGATCGGGCTCGTGCAAGATTCGATCCTGCTCGCCACGTTCGTCAAGATCCTCTGGTCGCTGTCGAGCGCCTTCGTGTTTCACGTGGCCGGGCGCGCAATCACCATACCTGGCTACATGGTTTGGGCGGCGGTCGTGTATTCCGGATCGGCATCGCTGCTGAGCTACTGGGTGGGCAAGAATCTCATCGGGCGTAACGCCGACCGCTACGCCCGCGAGGCGGATCTGCGCTTCTCGCTGGTCCGCGTCAACGAGCACATCGACGCGATCGCGCTCGCAGGGGGCGAGGAGGACGAGGCGCGGCGCATCGAGCTCGATCTCAAGAACGTGCTTCGCGCCATGCGATTGCTGGTGATCGGCACCACCAATCTCACCTGGGTGACCGCCAGCTACGGGTGGTTCACGCTGGTCGCACCGATCCTGGTTGCGGCGCCGCTTTATTTTGCCGGAAGCATCTCATTCGGCGGCCTCATGATGGCCTCGGGCGCATTCATCCAGGTGCAGTCCTCGCTGCGCTGGTTCGTCGACAACTTCTCGACGATCGCCGATTGGCGGGCGACGCTCTTGCGGGTTGCAAGCTTCCGCCGGGCCATGATCGCCAGCGATGTCCTGCACGACGTAACCTGCCGCATCGAGTTCATCGACGGCGAGCCCGGCAGATTCACCATCGATGATCTCGAGATCACCTCGCCGGCGGGGACGGCAATGCTCGCCGAATCGCATGTCGAGATGAAATCCGAGGAGCGTGTGCTGGTCATCGGCGAGACCGGGACAGCGAAGACGCTGCTGTTTCGGGCGCTCGCCGGGCTTTGGCCATGGGGCGCCGGCCGGGTCACCCGCCCACGGGGAGAATCAACGGTTTACATTCCTCGCACGTCGTATTTCCCGCCCGGCACGCTGCGTGAGGCGCTGGCTTATCCGTCGGAGGTCGTCCGCTTCACGCCCGACGCGTGCATCCGCGCGCTCGAACGCGCAGGTCTCGAGCGGCTGACGCCGATACTCGAGGAGTCGCGGCGCTGGGAGGCCGACTTAAGCGACGGGGAGCAGCAGAGCCTCGCATTCGCGCGCGCGTTGCTGCATGCACCCGCGTGGCTGGTCATCGACGAGGCGCTGGAGGCGCTCGAGGAGGATGCCTCACCGCGGATTCGGGACATCCTCACCCAGGACCTGAAGCACACGGCGATCCTTTACATCGGGCGCGCAGGCGCGCACGATTCATTGTTCGGGCGTGTGATTCATCTCGTCAACGACCCCGAGGGGCGGCGCTTGCCACCCCATTCGCGCCCCCAAGCGGCGGTTGCCGCCCCTACTTAGCGGGCTAATGCACTGATTTCGCAGCGCGAAAATTGTTGCTGCGCAATCTTGGTGCAACGGCTGCGGAAGCGGCCACCGCGGAAGCGGCCGCCGCATTAGCCGTCGCAGGATAGCGGTCGCCGCAGAGGTCCCGCGGTGGCGGTCGGCGCGATCGTGGTCGCGCTAACGCGTCAGCCGCGACCAGGGTCGCAGGAGCGCGCGCGGCGTCCGCAGCGAGCAGCCACGCGGTGTGAATGGCCGGAAACGCGCGTCATCGCGCGCAACGAAGGCCCGAGCGAGCCGCGACACGCTCGCGCACAAACATTTTTTCGACCTGAAGTCCACCGCAAGTGTTTTTACTAAACAACTTGAAGCTGTGACCGATCTAACATAAAACATTCCCTAGAATTGAACGCGATCACGTTCAGGCAGAGCGACTTGTCTTTTACTTCAGTCGAGCATGTGAAAATGCCGGCTAGCGGCCCAGTCCTATCCCTACGCGGAGGTTGACGATGGGAGTACAGCTAAGAGAAGGGAACGGATCCAACTCGCCCGATTTTTTGGATTCTCTCAACAAGTTCAGCAAAGAGCATCGCGCGCAGCGTTGGGAAGGCACGCTCGGCGATTTCCTGACCCACGTTCTTCCGCAGCGGCCCGCCTCCTACATCCGCAGCAGTCACGAATACATTTGGGACATGCTGCTGTGGCATGGCCGCGCGGCGGAGGGCGATGACACCCAGAAGGCCAAGGAGCTGTTCAGGCGCGAGTTGTTCGGCGTCGATGAGCCGCTCGGCCGCGTCGTCGACTACTTCAAAGCGGCTGCGGCCGGATCGGATGTGGGACGCCGCTTGCTGCTGCTGCTCGGCCCGCCCTCCGGCGGCAAATCGACGCTGGCGATTCTCCTGAAGCGCGGCCTCGAGGAATACAGCCGGACCGACGAGGGCGCGCTGTACGCGATCAAGGGCTCGCCGCTGCGCGAGTCGCCGCTGAATCTCATTCCCACGAGCTTGCGCGCAGAGTTCCGCGAGACCTATGGCGTGAGCATCAGCGGCGAGCTCAGCCCGTGGGCTCGCGATCTCTTGGATCGCGAGTGCGAGGGCGATTATTTGAAGGTGCCGGTAGAGCGAATCTTCCTCTCGGAGGCCGCCCGCTGCGGTATCGGCACCTACGCGCCGCACGATCCTTCCACCGCCGACATCGCCGATTTGGTCGGATCCGTGGATCTGTCCAAAGTCGCTCGAGTTGGCGATGAGGGCGACCCGCGCGCCTGGTCGTGGTCGGGGGCGGTGTATGCGGCGAGCCGCGGGGTACTCGAGATGATCGAGATCCTGAAGGTGAAGCGCGAGTTCTTGTATCTGCTGCTCACGATGACCCAGGAAAAGAACGTCAAGGTGGCGCGCTTCCCGCTCATCTATCTGGACGAGACGATTCTCGCGCACACCAATCTGGCGGAGTTCAACCGCTTCCTGCAGGAGAAGGAAAACGAGGCGCTCCTCGACCGCATGGTGATCATCAAGGTGCCCTACGCGTTGTCCTACAAGGACGAGTCGCGGATCTACAAGAAGCTGGTCTATGGCGCGCCCGCGTTCCGCAACACTCACCTCGACCCGCACGTGCTGCACCTCGCCGCGGTGTTTGCGATCCTGACCCGGCACACCAAGCCCGAGCGGGAGGGACTCGACCTGCCGAAGAAGGTGCGCATATTTGCCGGGGAGGCGGTCGAAGGCTTCTCGGAGAGCGAGGCCGCGCGTCTGCGCGCCGAAGCGCCGGACGAGGGTTTGTCGGGCGTCAGCCCGCGCTTCGTCATCAATGCCCTATCCACCGCCATCACGCGTGGCAACGCGCACAGCCTCACCAGCATGGAGCTCCTGCTTGCCATCAAGGACGCGATCGAGAGCGACGCACGCATCGACTCGAAGCAGAAAAAGCTCTGGTTCGATCATCTGGTGACGGCGCGCAAGGAGTTCTACAATAGGTGGGTCAAGGAGGACGTGCATCGCGCCCTGTTTGCATCCTTCCAAGATGAGGCACAGCAGCTCTTGGAGAAGTATCTCGATGAGATCGAGGCCTCGCTCGATCAGCGCAAGGTCACCGATCCGATCACCGGCGAGAACCGCGCGCCGGACGAGCGCTTCATGCGCTCCGTCGAGGAGAAGATCAAGGTCTCCGAGTCCGGCAAGCAGTCCTTCCGGCAAGAGGTCATCCGCAAGGCGATGGTCGCCTTCAAGGCGGGGGAGAAATTCCGGCTATCGAGTCACGCCCGCGTGCGCGAGGCCATCGAACAGTATCTGTTCGAGGAGCGGCGCGACGTGCTGCGCCTGGTTACTTCCACCGCCCGCCCGGATGATGAGGCGCGCAAGAAGATATCCGTCGTCCAAGAACGGCTCGTGAAGGAGTATGGTTATGACGAACACAGTGCGCAAGAGGCACTGAACTACGTCACGACGCTGTTGTCGCAGGAGTAGGTACCCTATGACATCGCAACCGCCGATGGGGAATTTAATGAGCACCGACTCGAGCCAAAGCGAGCCGGACACCCTGAGCGGTTGGTATGAGCTGTTTTCCCGGGGCTCGCGCGACTGGCTGCGGCACAACGAGAAGATCCGCGAGGCCGTTCGCGCGCACCTTCCGCAGATCGTTTCCGGCTCGGACATCATCAACGACGGCTCGCGCACCGTGCGCGTGCCGGTGCGCATGCTCGAACATTACCGTTTCAGGCTCCTGTCAACCGGCGAAGGTCAGGGCGTCGGCCAAGGAAAAGCCAAGCCGGGAGATGTGCTGGGGCAAGCGGGTCCCGGCAGCGGACCGGGGCAAAAAGGCGCTGGAGGAAAGGACAAAGGCGGCATCGAGCTCATGCTCGAGTTCAAGGTGGACGACGTCATCGAGTGGCTGTGGGAGGAGCTCAAGCTCCCTAATTTGCAGCCCAAGAGCGGCGCGACCGAGGAGTCGGAATGGAAACGAGAGGGCTGGGACCGGCGCGGCGCGCGCTCCCGGCTGGACCGCCGCCGCTCGCTCAAGGAGTCGGTGAAGCGGCGCGCGCTCGACGCCGATTCGCCGGCTTTCACCGACGAGGATCTGCGCTATCGGCAGCTCACCCGGCGGCGCCAGCCGGCGCTGCGGGCGACGGTGTTCTTCCTGCTGGACGTTTCGGGCAGCATGTCGGATCGGGACCGGCAGCTCGCAAAGACTTTCTTTTTCTGGGTTGCGGCCGGTCTGCGGCGCGAGTACAAGGCGCTCGATATCGTGTTCGTCGCCCACACCACCGAGGCATGGGAATTCAGCGAACCCGATTTCTTCAAAGTCACCGGCAGCGGCGGCACGGTGGCCTCCGTGGGTCTCGCCAAGGTGCATGAGATCATGCAAGAGCGCTTCGATCCCTCCGCCTGCAACGTCTACCTGTTCTACGCCTCGGACGGGGACAATGCGTCGGACGATCGCGCCCCCGCGGGTGCGGAGCTCGAGAAGATCGCGAAGGCCGCGCGCTATTCGGGCTACGCGGAAATCACCGCGGGTGTGCGCAGCACGCCGAGCGAGACGACGCTCCTGTTCCAGGCCGTGGCCGCCGCCGGGTTGCCGTGTAGCCAGTTCTCAATCGCCGGTCCCGACGATGTGGCGCGGGCCGTGCGGCATTTCTTCACCGTCGAGTCGCAATCCGACAACGCAGGCGCTGCCCAGTGAAATCCGATTGGCGCTCTCATGTACCGAAGATCGAGGACCTCGCGCGCAAGAACGGACTCGATTGGTCCCGGGTGATCTTCGAGGCGGTGCCCGACAGCTTCATGACCGAGATCGCGGTCTACGGGTTGCCGGTGCGCATGCCCCACTGGTCTTTCGGGGCGCGTTACATCTATCAGCTGCTGCAGCGGCACATGGGCTACTCCCGCCTGTTCGAGGTGGTGTTTCCGGGAAATCCCGGCCGCGCGTACCTTGCCCAGAGCAACGGTCTCGCCGATAACGTCCTGGTGACCGCTCACGTGCTCGGCCATGCGGATTTTTCGAACAACAACATGCTCTTCCGCCGCTGCCAGGACCAGGGCAGCGCGCAGATCATCGAGCATGCGGCGGGCCACGCGAGGCAAATCGAGCGCGACATCGAGGCGCACGGCTTCAATGCGGTGGAGCAGGTATTGGACGCGGCCTTGTCCCTGGAGCAGTACGTCGACCTCGACCAGGCCCTGCGGCGCGAGCGCTATCCCGAGTACGCACCCGATAAGGCGGAGCCTCGAGACGATGCGTTCCGCTCGCGCTTTGCCAATCTGGATCCCCAGGAACCTGCCGCGCAGACGCGTCGGCAGCGCGCGCCCTTGCCGCCGCACCCGGAGCGGGACTTGCTCTGGTTCATCGCCACCTATGCGCCCGACATGGAGAGCTGGGAGCGCGACATTTTCCTCGCGGTACGCGAGGAGTCGTTTTATTTCTATCCCGTATTCGCGACCCAGATCATGAACGAGGGATGGGCCTCTTATTGGCACGCCCGTCTGCTGCGTGAAGCGGATTTCATTCCCGAGGAAACCTACCTCGATGCGATCAAGTGCCACTCGGACGTGGTGCGCCCCGTGGCGACCGGCGAGCAGGTCGCCCTGTCGATCAACCCCTATCATCTGGGCTTCACCCTGTGGGAAGACATCGTCAAGAAATCCGGGCTGGAGACCGCACGGCGGGTCATGCGCGAGGATGACGACTGCAGCTTCCTGCGCAACTACCTCACCCGCGAGATCGCGGAGGAGATGGGATTGTTCCGCTACCAGCGCCAGCACAACGGACCGATCAAGGTAGTCGCGGCGGACATCGATGAGTTGCACGAGAGCCTGCTGCTCGACAAGTACAACTTTGGAGCACCGCGCGTATCGGTCGCCGAAGTGCGCAACGACGGCACCATGATCCTGCAGCACGACAGCCAGCTCGACGGTCGCGGCCTCGATGCCGAGCGCGCCCTCAAGGTGCTCGAGTACATCAAGCGCGTGTGGCGCAGGCCCGTGGTCTTGAAGTCGGTCGATGCCGGCGCCAAGGCGGTCGAGTTCTCGTCGGAGTCCGCAACCCTCGGTTGAATCCAAGTACGCGCGCCCTTGAGGAGCGCCTTACTCCAAGCACACCACGAGCTTGGCGGAGTGCGCGCGCCAGTTGATGGGAATGACGTACGCGCGCTGATGCGGGGCGGTGATCTTCTCCGGCTCGTGCGCAACGACGGTCGGGACGGAGATGACGAAGCTTTTGCCGAAGTCGCGCCGGGCGTTACCCGAAATGGTGTTCGCCACCTCGCCGACCAGATCCTTGATCGTGTCTTCGCTGCAGTCGGTCTCCTGCATGCGCATGAGCAGCACCGTCAGCATGCCGCGGGGAGCCGTGAAATAAACGATCCCTTTGCGCGCGCCCGAGATCCCGATCACGCCGGTGTACTCGTACGTGCCGGGCTTCCCGTCGGTCACGAGGTACGGAGATCCCACGGACGCTGCCTGCTGCCCGGCTGTCTCGAAGTAGTTGGTCGTTCCCTCGATGAACGTGCGTATTTCTGCTTCCTTGAGCATCAGATCTCCCGCAACAGCTCTTCCAGCGCATCATTGAGCTGACGGTCGGTGAAGGGCTTGCACAAAAATCCGTTAGCACCCTTCTCGATGGCCTCGACGGCCGTGGCCTTGTCCGCGAGCGCGGAGACAACCAGGATCAGCACGTTGGGATTGATCGCGACCAACTGCTCTACGCATTCGATGCCGTCCATCTCCGGCATGGTCAAATCCATGGTGACGACGTCCGGGTTGGTGCGCCGGAACATATCGATCGCATCGCGTCCGTTGGCGGCCGCGCCGACCACCTCCAAGCGGTCGATCTGCTGAGAGCGCTCGATGCGGCGCCGGATGATGTTGGAATCATCGACGATCATGAGCTTCAAAGACGATTGAGCCGTGCCGGTATCCATTTATGCCGCCACGGTGTCGTCAGCCGGCTTGCGCGGGGCCGGCAATGTCATGGTCACGCGCGTGAATTTTCCCGTCGCCGTCGCGACGCCCACGCGTCCCCCGATCTGGCGCATGAGGTCCGCCATCAAATTCATGCCCACGCCGCGGCCCGCATCCTTGGTGGCGCTCTCCATGGTCGAGAAGCCCGGCTGGAACAGCAACGCGAGAATCTGTTTGGTGTCGAGATTCTGCGCCTGGTCCGGCGTGACGAATCCCTTCTGCAGCGCGACTTCCTTGATGCGCTCGGTCGCGAGACCTTGGCCGTCATCCTCGATGCTGAGCCGGTAGCCGCCTTCGGGCGTGGCCTTGAATTCGAGCCGAATCGCGCCCTGCGACGGCTTGCCGGCCCCGACCCGCACCGCGACGGGCTCGATGCCGTGCACGATCGCGTTGCGGACCGCCTGGATGGCGATGTCCTTGACGATGCGGCGATATTCATCCGGCACGAACTCGAGCCCTCGGCACTGCATCCGCGCCTCCTTGTCGTTCTCCCCGGCCACCCGCTCGGCGAGCTTGAGCAGCGCCGAGCCCAATCCACCGTCGGTATTGATGGGGCCGGTCGCCTCGGGATCGTCCGCAGGCGGGTGCGCCGCTTCGTGCGCCGGCGTGGAATCCGCGCGCGGCCCATGAAACTTCGATAGACGCGTGACCAGCTCGCTCACCGACTGCAGATGCGTCAGCAAGTCGTCGAGCTTGATGACCAGCGGGAGGAAATCGTTGCCGGACAGGTCCGGCTTTTCGCGCAGCGCCTTGAGGTCGTCCTCGAACGAGTGCGCGCGGCTCTCGATCGAGGAGAGCCCGAGCGCAGCCGCCTCTCCCTTGACGGAGTGAGCCTGCCGGAAGAGCGTATCGAGCTTCTTGCGGAACATGCTCTCTTCGCGCGCCGGCTCCTTGAGCACGGCGTTGATCATCTTCATCGCCGCATTCGAGTCGCTCAGGAACGACGCGAGGTGCGTCGGATCGATGTGCAGGATGCCGAGCAACGTATCGACCTGCGCCTGCGCCTGACGCTGCGAGCTGTGCAGCTCGCGCGACAGCTCGACCCGCGAGCTCACATCCGTCACCGCGACCAAAACGTGGGTGATCCGATTGTCGACGCGCACCCGATGGAACTCGAAGTCGAGGTAACGGGTATCGAACTTGCCCTGGCCGGTGGAGAGGTGCACCTCGACCTCGCCCAATGGATTGATCGATTTGACCAGTTTCTCGTTGGTGCGCTCCGCCCACAACACTTTGACGAACTTCAGCGCCGTCGTGAGGGTCTTTTCCGATACGATGTTGCGGAGCAACTCCTCGAACTCGAGTCCGGCGATGTCCTTGCGCTGGAACATCGCTTCCATGGCGCCCGAATAAGCGGTTCCGATCACGAGCTTCTCATCGAGCAGGAACAGTCCGTCCTTCACCGTGCGCAGGATATCCACGGTCTGCTGGCGGGCCTCGCGCAACTTGGCCTCCTGTCCGCGCCGCGAGTTCAGCAGCAGGATCACGAGCAACACCAGTCCTGCCGCGATGAGCAACCCCATGAGCATGACCCACTGAAGCTGCCGCGCGGCCCGGGTGTTGGCGGCCTGGAGCTCCGCCCCGACGTTGCCGAGCTCGGTCTCGACCTCGGGCAACGCGTGGCGGCTCACGCGGATGGCCGTGGTCAGATCGTGCTCGAGCTGATGCCCGCTCGCATTGAGTGCGGTGCCGGCGGATTCGCTGTCGGCGTAAGGCACGCTCGAGAAGCTCAGCACCGGGTCGAGGACCGCGTGCTCGCGGCCCCACGCTTCGTGCAGCGGCGCGGCGCGCCGGCCGGCGATCGACTCCGCGCCGGCACCGGAGAACCCGGTGAACGACAGCCAGTTTCCCGGCCGCGGTGCCGTCATGGTCGCGATTGCCTCGTCGAGCTTCTTGGTCGCGTCGGCGAGCTGATCCACCGACTCCTGCAGGTAGCCGCGATTGGTCAACCGATCGCGCATCGTTTCGAGCGAGGCGCGGATGATGGTCGGGTAGCGCTGCTGGTCGGCGACCCATTTGAGCGCCGCGGAGGTATTGACCAGTTCGCCCGAAAGCCGCAGGCCAGGCACGAGCACGGTCGCGACAAAGCCCAGTCCGAGCAGCACCACCAGAACGACCAGCCGGTCGGCGGATAATTTCGCCGCGAACGATCTCGGTAAACGCACCTTCATCATTTCTCCAGTTCAGTCGCGAGGCGGAATTTCACCAGCATCTTGGTGGTAACGGCGACCGCTTTGCCGTCCTCGAGGACCGCCTTGTAGCGCACCCGCGAGACTGCGTCGGTCGCCGCTTTCTCAAAGATTCCGGACGGATTCGAGTCCAGAACCTTGATGTCCGAAACCACGCCTTTGGCGGTGACGGTATAACCGATTTCAACCGCCCCCTCGATGCGCCGCTCGAGCGCATCGCGCGGATAAACGATCTCGAGCTTGCGTGTGCGCGTCAAGGCCGCCTCGGAGACCTCCTTTGGACCGCTGGCCAGGAACAGCTTGGCGATGCGCAGGCGCTCGTTGAGCGCGTCGAGCTCGCTCGAGGGGCCGAGTCCGCCCGCGAGCTGCAAGAGCGTAGCGGCCTCTGCCGACTGTCCACCGTCGAGCGCCGCGCGCGCCTGCTCGAGGATCTGAGCCTGGATCGATTTCGAAAGCTGCGGCAGCTCGCCGTTCTGCGGATCGTCCGCGCGCAGTTGATTCAGGTAGTAGAGCGCGTTGTCGTTCTGCGGCTCGATGACGCTGCCTTGCGCCAGCCGGGACCGGGCGAGGTCGAGGAACGGCGGTTGTTCGGTTTGCTGGCGCCCCTGCTCGGCGCGCGCGAGGCCAGTCTCGCGATGCACTCCCTCCACGACGGACACCGGCGCGCCAGCGCCCTTCAACCCGGAGGCCAATTTGTCCGCATCGGCGACCCGGTGCTGCTCGATGGCGGTGCGGGCGGCGAGGCCCGCCGCGTCCGATTCGGCCCGGCGCTGCTTGAGCTGCTCGCGCAGCTGACCGAGCTTCTGCTCGCTCAACGACTTCGCTCGGGCCGCGCTGTCGATGAGCTGGACCGCACGATCGAAGTTCTGCGCGTTGATGGCCGCCAGAATCTCCGCCGGGCCGAACTCGGCTCGCATCTTTGCGATGCGCTCGTCGAGCGCCGGCAGGCGGGTATCTTCGGGGTTGATGCTGCGCGCCGTCTCGAGCGCCTGCAGCGCCGCATCGAATTGCCGCTCATCGAGCGCCGATTGAACGTGCGTGAGCAATATTTCCCCGAGGCGACTAAGGCCCTGCCGCGCCTCCCCACTCGACGGATCGAGCACCAGGGCGTTGCGATAGAGCACCAGGGCGCTGCCATCGGCGGGATCGATGAAATGCCGATCGCGCATCGCCCGCTGCGCCTGCTCGATGAGCGCGTCGACTTTTTCTTCTGTTGCCGGGTCAGCCGGCGCGCCGGCGGCGGGAGTACTCGAGGCGCCGGGGGCGGAGGGCCGCGGAGCAGGCACGCGGCGTGCGCCGTTGTCGTGCAAGTAGTAGACCAGGGTCGCGAGGCACACGATGACGGCGCCCGCGAGCCCCAAGGGCGCATACCTTGGGCTGCCCCTGCGCGCCGCGCCGGCAGCGTGCCCCGGCGGTGGGGCCGCGGAAAGGGCGGCGACATCGCCGAGGAGCGCGACGCGTGCGCTGGCCTCCTCGTAAGCGCTTATGAGCGCGCTCGACAAGAGCTCGGCATCGATCGGGAGCGGTACGAATGCGACGATCTGGCCGTGCCGAACCGCCGACTCCCACTCTGCATCGCCGCCTTGTTGGTCGAGCGTGACGATCGCGAAACGCGCGGAGTGCTCCTGCAGCTGGGCCAAAACCGCCTCTCGATGCGCGCATTCGCGCGCATCCCACAGCACGACGCCCGGCTGGTCGGGCGGCGCAGTACGGAGCAACTCATCGACGGAATCGATCTGCCGGTAGATGAGCTTCTGAGACAACTGCGTCGCCACCTGCGGCCACAAATCGACATCGCTCGTGACCAGGAATGCGGGCTGCTTTTGTTTCTTCGGCTGAGAGGCGCCCGGCTGCTTCGCCTCCGGCGCGGGCCGCCGATCGATGGCTGCCTTCGTCATGGCGGCGCTCCTTTAGCCCGGCCTTGGGCTAGGCACCGCGTCCAGCGCCTCGAGAAACTGCAGTGCGGAGGGGTAGCGCTCGTCCTGCTTCTTTGCCAGCAGGCGATTGATGAGGGGCTGATAGCGAGCGACCGGGGCCGGCAGCGCGGGTATGGGGCCGTTGCGGTGGCCGTCGAAGATGTCGGTCAATTTGTTGCCGAGGAAGGGCAGCCGGCCCGCCAGCATCTCGTAGAAAATGATTCCGAGACTGTACAGATCGCCGCGCTGATCCGGATCGTTACCATCGATCTGCTCCGGGCATACGTAATACGGCGTGCCGGTCACCAGATCCGACCTCGACAGGTCGTGCCCGATGAGCTGCGCGCGGGCCGAGCCGAAGTCGATCAACACCACCCGATTGTCGGTGGTGAGCATGAGGTTCGAGGGCTTGAGGTCGCGGTGCACGACACCGGCGGCATGCACCACCTGCAACGCGCCGGCGATTTGCCGCGCATAGTTGAGGGCGTCGCTCTCGCTCACCGGATTCTTGAGCCGTTCGCGCATGCTGCCGCAGGGAAAGTATTCGAGCGCGAGGTACAGATAGTCGGGCGTGATGCCGAAATCGATGACATCGGCGATCGAGCGATGGTTCAAGCTCGAGAGGATCTCGCACTCGCGGGCGAACCGCTGCCGATCCTCGTCCGAGACGCTCGCGAGGCCCTGCAGATTCTGCACCTTGAGGGCGACCAGTTGGGCAAGATCGCTATTGCGCGCGAGATATACCGTCGAGGCGGAGGTGTGTGCGATCTTCTTGAGCAGCCGATAGCCCGCCACTTCTGGATAGTCCGATCCTTCGCTCGAGGGAGACCCCGGCTTGGGTGCATTCTCCGGACCCGAGGCCGGCTCTACGAAAGGCTGCAGCGCGGCGGCCAGCTCGGCGACATCGACAGAGTGGATCGGCCAGTAGTCGACTGCTCCCGCCTTCATGGCCCGCGCCGCGAGACGCTCGTTGCCATGACGGGCGAATACCAAGATCGGCATGAGCGGCGCGCGCGCGCGCAGGCGGGCGACGGCCGCCAGCGGATCCGAGCCGCCGTTCTTCTGCATGAACTCGACGATGATCAGCACGACGCCGTAAGCGCGCAGCTGCTCGATGGACAGATTCTCGAGACCGGACTCGCTGACGCAATGAGCATCGAGCGCGGCGACCGCCCGGCGCGCGAGTCCGGCGAGCCGCAGGCGCAATTCGAGATCGTCGTGCACGACCAACGCTTGGCGGGTATACCCGTTGGAAGCCAACGGTTTGGCAGCCGCCTGCTTTCGTGCTTCGTAAGGCAAGACAGCGCTCCCTCATTCCGACATCACTGGAACATGTCGTAGGGTCACGGATTGGCCCGAAACCTGGGATGTTGTGAATCACATTTCTCACTTTGCGCCGCGCCATCCGCACCGTGGACAGCGCGCGTAAGTCGCGATTTTGTGAGGCAATTCTCAGGCCGAACCAGGCTCAGGGGGGCGGGCGCCGCGCACGCGAAGCCCAAAGCCGGATCGTCGACCGCCGGCGTTCGGCGCCTTGGACAAAAGTCCGCGAGTGCCGGAAACTGCCGCTTGGCGCAGGCACCCAAGTCGCCGCATTGGCGGGGAGAAATAAGAATGTTCGAACAATTGCTGATCCCCGTGGGCGACAGCCTGATCCTCTCGTTCCTCGTGGCGGCATTGCCGATCGCCACCGTCCTCATCGCGTTGGGCGTGCTGCGCCGTCCGGCCTGGCAGGCTTCGCTCGCGGGCCTCATCGCGGGGCTTTTCGTCGCCGTGACCGTGTGGAAATTTCCCCTCGGGCTCGCCCTGGACAGCGTCGCGGCTGGCAGCGTATTCGCCCTTTGGCCGGTGATGTGGATCGTGTTCAACGCCCTGCTCCTCTACAATATTGCGGTCGTATCCGGTCGGTTCGACGCGTTTCGCGACTGGGTGCTTGCACATCTGCCGAACGATCGCCGCGTGGTCCTGGTCGTGATCGGCTTTTGCTTCGGGTGCCTGCTTGAGGGCGTCGCCGGATTCGGCGCGCCGGTCGCGATCACGAGCGCGCTCCTCATCCTCATTGGACTTCCCGCGCTGGAGGCGCTCACCTTCACGCTGATATTCAATACGGCGCCTGTGGCGTTCGGCGCGCTCGGCACGCCGATCACCGTGCTCGGGCAGGTTACCGACTTGCCCGCTGTCAAGCTCGGCGCCATGGTGGGACGGCAACTGCCGTTCATCGCCGTCATCCTGCCCTTCTACGTCATGGGAATGTACGGCGGTGCGCGCTCGATACGCGCGCTCTGGCCGGTGCTGGCGGTGGCCGGCGGCAGCTTCGGCCTCGCGCAATACGCGACGTCGAATTTCCTCGACTACTCGCTCACCGACGTTTTCGCCGCGCTCGTCTCGCTGATCGCCACCCTCCTCTTCCTGCGGATGTGGACGCCCGCTCCGGACTCCGCCTTCGCGATCGACAGACCCGTCGCGCAGCCGGATGCCGCCCCCGCCCGGTCCGTTTGGCAGGGATGGATCCCCTGGGT